>Ga0224740_10005_pt1 | contig 43064 bp, 40 predicted proteins | sample LIM_E_Water_Bulk_FD_161634 | JGI IMG/M metagenome (GOLD analysis project Ga0224740, IMG submission 161634) | Enriched cells from gastrointestinal tract of the lab mouse from Pacific Northwest National Laboratory (PNNL), Richland, Washington... | ecosystem: Host-associated > Mammals > Digestive...
AAGAAAAATAACTTCAGTACCAGTATGGTCAGTAGCTCCAACTTCTTTTAGAGGATACATTACTTTTCCCCGTTCATAACGCTGTTTGTACATTTTTCCATCCTGGTGGATCGTCACCTCCAGCCACTCTGACAAAGCATTTACAACAGAAGCACCCACACCATGCAATCCGCCGGAAACTTTATATCCCCCACCACCAAATTTGCCGCCGGCATGGAGGATGGTGAATACAACTTCTACCGCAGGAAGTCCTGCCTTGTGATTAATGCCAATTGGAATTCCGCGCCCATTATCAATAACTTTGATAGAATTATCTTTTTGAATAAATACTTTGATTTCATCACAATAGCCTGCAAGAGCCTCATCTACGGAATTATCGACAATCTCATATACAAGATGATGAAGGCCGCGGATTGATGTACTGCCAATATACATACCAGGTCTTTTACGAACCGCTTCCAGACCCTCTAAAATCTGAATTTGATCCGCACCATATTCTCCATTCACTTCTGTTCCCATAACATCCTCCATTCTAACTGCCATACTCAAATGCCACTATTCACTTCCAATCATATTTTCACTCTCGTTCCCCCACAGACACAGTTCCCTTTGAAACCTTAAAAATTCTATCTAAAGTAAGCCTACTGTCAATAAATTCCTCTATACCAGTACAAGTAATGATCGTCTGAATATCATGAATACTGTCAAGCAGGTAATTTTGCCTGTTCCTATCTAACTCAGACAATACATCATCCAACAAAAGAAGCGGTGAATCACCTATTGTTCTCTTCACCAATTCAATTTCTGCTAACTTTAATGACAAAGCACAAGTCCTTTGCTGCCCCTGTGACCCATATTTTCGGATATCAATCCCATCATTTATAAAACACAAATCGTCCCTATGCGGTCCTACACTTGTAGAACACATCTTGAGGTCTTTTTCACGAGAATCTTTTAACTTTGCCGCAAATGCATCAATTACTGTATCAGGCTCATAAAACATTTTAACATGTTCTCTATTTCCGGTAAGTTTTTCATTCACTTTAGTAACAATTTCACTAATCTCTTCAACGAATTTTTCTCTTCGCTTCATAATACGGCTTCCATATTCTACTAAATTCATATCCCAGACATCCAATGTATCTTTTAGAGACGGCTGGTTATAAATCTGCTTTAGCAGCTTATTTCTCTGCATTAAAGTTTTATTATATTCTCCTAAGTCATGCAAGTATAAGCTATCTAGCTGACACAACTCCATATTAATAAATTTTCTTCTTTCAGAAGGGCCATTTTTAATAATCCTAAGATCCTCTGGAGAAAAGAAAATAACATTAAGAAGCCCCATAAGTTCCGCAGAACGCTTAATAGGAATCCCGTCAATTGCAATCCCTTTCCCTTTACTTTTTTTTAAATGCATATCAATCCGATGCATCATGCTTTTCTTTGTCAAATGCATACGAATATGTGCTTCCTCTTCCCCAAGCCGAATCAACTCCTGATCTTTACTCCCCTTATGTGATTTTGTAGTACCGCAAACAAAAATTGATTCTAATATATTTGTTTTGCCCTGGGCATTATCCCCGTATAGAATATTTGTTTTATTATGAAACTCTATCTTTGCAAAATCATAATTGCGAAAATTGCCTATTTCCAGAGAATTCACATACATAGATTATTCTCCAATCACCGTTACCTGTTTTCCTTTATATTCTACAATATCCTGTGGATAAATTTTTTTTCCTCTTCTAGTATCCACCTCTCCATTTACCTTCACTTCCCCATTCTGTATAACAATTTTTGCTTCCACACCGGAAGAAACCAAGTCAGCTAATTTCAATAGCTGCCCAAGTTTTATAAAATCATCTCGGATTTCAATTGCCTTCATACTAATTTTCTCCTTTATCAGACATTAAAATTTACTGGCAGGATTAAATAGATATAACTTTCCTCTTTATCCTTGATAAAACAAGGAGCTTTTGGATTAATCATATAAATTGTAATCTCTTCATCATCAATTACGCGGAGGGCATCAATTAAAAATCTTGGGTTAAACCCGATAAGAATGTCCTTTCCCTCCTTTGTTGCACTAATTTCCTCATCCATAGAACCAATAGCAGAATGCATTGCAAATCCCATGCTACTATCCTTGATATCTATAATTACTGGTTTTTTCTCTGATTCTTTGATTAACAAGGTAGTTCTGTCAATACAATCCAACATTTCTTTTTTAGAGACTGTCAGTTTTGTTTCATAATCACTGGAAAGCATCTTTTCGATTTTATAATATTCCCCTTCAATCAGGCGAGATAAAACAATTGTATTTTTAAATTCAAAAAGTGCATGTTTGTCTGTAAAAAATATATTAACTATGTCGTCAATTCCTCCGTTTAGTATTTTACTAATCTCAGTTAAAGTTTTTCCAGGAATAATGACGCTGACGTCTTCATAATTTTCTTTTAGCTCAACTTTGCGGATAGAGATACGATGGCCATCAAGAGAAACAACTTTTAGTTGGTTTCCTTTAATTTCAAAAAGCTCACCAGTCATTACTTTTGTATTTTCATTGTCAGAAATAGAAAATACAGTCTGACGGATAATTTCTTTTAAGGTAAATTGTGAAATCTGTATTTTATCATTTTTAACTATATTGGGTAAAAACGGAAACTCTTCTGTTGATTTTGCAGATATATTGAATTTTGCTTTTCCTCCGCTAATATTCATTACATAATTTTCATCAACAGAAATTTTTACTTCGTCGGAGGGAAGTTTTCTTATGATTTCATAGAAAACCTTCGCATTGATTGCAACAGAGCCTTCACTTTTTATTTCTCCTTCAATTACTGTTTCTATTCCAATTTCTAAATCATTTGCAATAAGCTTTATAATTTGTTCTTTTACTTCTAAAACCATACATTCTAAGATTGCCATCGTTGATTTTCCAGAAATTGCTTTTAATGCAATATTGATACCTTCTAATAATTTTGATTTATCACAAATGATGTTCATGTGTATAACTCCTTTCAAAAAATCCATAAAAATAAAAATATATATAATATAAAAATAACCGTATTCATAATCGTATAGGCTGTGCGTACCGTTAATAATCGTTAAAACTCTTGCTAGTTAAGGATTTGAAGCTAAGGAAAACTTGTACAACAACCTGCGGAATTCTGTTTAAAAACGAGGAATTATCAACATCTGCATAAAATGGGTTCAGATATCATAGAAAAGTTTTCCACTCATTTTGTGAATATGTTAATAGTAAAATCACAAATTAACATTATTGTGGGTCAATTTTCTTCCTCAAAACATCTACATGTTTTACTGTTTCTGGGTCATTTGTCTTAATTTTTTCTTCTACTAATTCTACGCTGTGAAGTACAGTAGAATGATGACGGTTTCCAAGCTTATTCCCAATTTCTGCCAAAGGTCCCCCAGTAAGGTGGCGGCAGAGATACATACAGATGTGGCGAGGATATGCAATGCTATTACTCCTTTTATTTGATAAAATATCTTTTACGGTAATACCAAAGTGGTCTGCCACAGTCTCTAATATGTAGTCAATCGTGATTTCTTTTTTAATATTTGGGTTAATTTTATCAGCTAGAGCTTCCTTTGCCAGTTCTAACGTGACCTCTTTTTCACAAAGGCTGGAAAAAGAAATCACTTTATTAATAGCGCCCTGCAGCTCACGGATATTTGTAATAATATTGCTGGCAATGTAATCAAGTATTGAGTCATCAATGTGAATATGTTCTTTTGAGACTTTAGACCGGAGAATTGCCATGCGAGTTTCATAGGTTGGTGCCTTAACATCAACTGTAATTCCCATTTCAAATCGGGAACGGTATCTTTCATCTAACATTGTCATAGTAGACGGATGTTTATCAGAAGAGATAATAACCTGCTTTTTAGAATCTGTCAGATGGCTAAAGGTAAAGAAAAATTCTTGCTGAGTAGATTCTTTTCCTATTATAAATTGAATATCATCAATTAACAGCACATCTACATTCTCACGATATTTTTCACGGAATTCTTTTAAAGACTGAGAATGCCCGTTTTTTGAACCACGCAATGCCTCCACGATTTCATTAGTAAATGCCTCGCTGGTAACGTATACTACACGTTTAGAATGATCGTGTTCTAAAATATAGTTTGCAATTGCGTGCATTAAATGTGTTTTACCAAGACCAGCTCCGCCATATATATAGAGGGGATTGATACTTTCTCCTGGCTCTTCCGCAACTTTTAAGGAGGCGGCATGGGCAAAATCATTGTTGTCCCCTACAATAAAGGTATCAAATGTATAATTTGGATTAATCGACGGATTAAGTTTTTTTGCTGTCTCCATATTTTTCTGGTTTGGCATTAAGTCTTCCAGTTCAGAAAGGGCAATAAAATTTAACTTATATTGTACTTTTACAATTTCTTCAATGGAAACAGCAAGAAAAACAGAGTATTTTTGTTCAATAAAAGACTTACTGTCTCCAATGCCGGTATCATCAATCAGAATTGTAAGCAAATCGTCATGAACGGAATATACACTTAGTTTTTGTATAAATGTGCGAAAGGACACATCAGAAATATCAAATGCAGTGTGCATATGCTCTAATATTTTTTCCCAATTCTGCCTTAACTCGTTTTCCAAATCCGTTTCCTCTTTTCTAATATTCTGTATATGCGCTTTTTCTGATGCAGACAGATAACACATCATACACTACTATTTTATATCAAATATGGGGAAATTACAAGGAACATATTCGATAATTATATAATGTATATTCACCGTTTGTTACGATTTATGGTTAATTTCATTAAATGCCATAAAAGGGTATGTTGAAATGCAAAATAATGGAATCAGATTTTGTCAGAAAATGAGGAAAAACAAGTTATCCACCGTTATTAACAATAATTGTGGATAACTTGTTTTAAACTTGTACACATCTCAAAAATGAAAAAAATACTGAAATTTAGGGCAAAAAGTGGATAATGTTGATAAAGATGTGGATAAGTGGTAAGGTATTCATTGTACAAAGTGAGTTATACACAAGTTATCCACAATTTGTGCATAACTTGTTATCAAACACGTTTTCTATCTACTAAAGTAGAATAAAGAAAAATGGGAATAATTGCATTTATTTGTCTATAGCTGTATTATGTCAACAATGAAAAACTTCACTTTGTAGAATGAATTATTATTGGATGAATTTCTTCCTATTATATAGTGAATATAAATCGTAATTATTGGAGTGGAAATAACAATTAACAAAATCCACATGTGAATAACTCTGTTAATTTTTGGGTAGAATGGTGAAATAAGTAGAAATTATGAATGGTTATTATTTTATGGCTATTTTCTGAAATAAGTCTTGAATAGTACAATGAATGCGAAATTATTAGTGATATTTTTATTTTTGACTTGACGAATGCATGATTTGCTAATATAATATGAGATACACGTGATTTTGCGTATTTTGATTGGATAAGGAGGTGTGTTTCGGATGAAGATGACGTATCAGCCTAAAAAGAGGCACAGAAGCAAAGTTCATGGTTTTAGAAAGAGAATGCATACAGCTAATGGCAGAAAGATCTTAGCAAACCGAAGGGCAAAAGGAAGACATAAGTTATCCGCATAGGTCGCATTTATGTGACCTTTTCTTCTATTTATATAATATATGAGGAACTGCTCGGCCGTGTGAAAAATTCACATGTATTTTAAAAGTATTTATGACAGATTATATGGCATATGTGGGATTGTGTAGAGATATCGGTACGGGCGGTGCCCTTTTTGTGAGGCTTTGCTTTTAGAGGAATGATTGTGTTAAATTCGATAAAAAAAAACAGAGATTTTGTTAGAGTGTATCAAAATGGTAAATCCTATGCTAACAAGTATTTGATTATGTATGTCTATGGAAATAATTTGGAAGAGAACAGATTTGGTATTACTGTCAGCAAGAAAGTAGGAAATAGTGTCGTAAGGCATAGGGTTACCAGATTGATTCGTGAAAGTATTCGGTTAAATTTGGATCAGTTTGAAAAGGGATTTGACATTGTAATTGTAGCAAGAAGTACAGCTAAGAATCGGAAATTTTTTGCAATCGAGAGTGCATTGCTTCATTTAGGAAAGCTGCACCATATTTTGGTTTAGATGAGTTTGTAATGAAGAAAGTAATGATTTTTCTAATAAATTTATATCGAAAATATATATCTCCTTTAAAGAGAAGACCTTCTTGTATTTATACACCGACATGTTCTCAATACGCGATTGAGGCTCTTGAAAAATACGGGGTTTTAAAGGGGAGTTTTTTAGCTGTCAAGAGAATCTTAAGATGTCACCCTTTTGCGAAGGGAGGATATGATCCTGTACCTTAGCACATGTTTGAAGATTGCAATTTAGGATATATAATGAAAATGATTTTCAATGTGCATTAGTATCTTGCATCATTCTATCAAAAACTTTTGGAGTAATGTGTGTGATGCAGTATGCTAGAATAGTATGGGACAGAGTTAGAATATGATGGACGCAATATTAACAACTTATCAAGGTGCTTTTCTTGGACCGATTGCCCGTGTTCTTGGGCGTATTTTGGAGGCAATTTATTATGTTCTGGAATTGGTAGGGATACAGAACACTGGTATTTGTATTATTTTATTTACTTTTTTGGTGAATGCGCTGATGTTGCCGCTTCAGATTAAGCAGCAGAAGTTTTCTAGGATGTCTTCTATTATGAATCCAGAGCTGATGGCGATTCAGAGTAAATATAAAAATAAAAAGGATCAGGCATCGCAACAGAAAATGTCTTTGGAGACGCAGGCAGTTTACCAGAAGTATGGCGTAAGTCCTGCAAGTGGCTGTCTGCCGCTTTTGATTACATTTCCGATTTTATTTGCATTATATCGTGTAATTTATAATGTACCTGCTTATGTTCAGCAGGTGTATGATATTTATGAGGGATTGGCTCGGAGTATGCAGAATATGGGTGTTACAGTTGAGCAGTTATCAAAGTTAATTGAAACGCCGACATATGTTATTACAGATGCAGTAAATCATGCGAAAGAGATTAAGGATATAACAGAAGTAGATTTGCATTATTATGTTGATATTTTGGGGCAGTTTAATTCAACAGTTTGGAAGGAGTTAGCAGAAAAGTATCCTAGTTTGGCTGGTGAAATTAAAAGGGTATCGGATGATTCTACTCATATTAACTCATTTTTGGGGATGAATATTGCAGATGCCCCAAAATTTTCTAGTTTAAGCCTTTCAATTCCTGTTTTATCTGTAATAACTCAGATTATCAGTACAAAATTAAGTATGGCTGGAATGGCACAGAACCAGCAGAACAATGCGGACAACCCTACCGCAGCTTCTATGAAGATGATGAATAACATTATGCCATTTGTATCTGGGTTTATGTGTTTTATGTTCCCAATTGGTGTCGGCATCTATTGGGTAGCAGGTAATGTGTTCCGTATTTTTCAGTCACTCGGAATCAACCTTTATTTTAGTAAGATGGATCTGACTGAGGAAATTAACAAGAATGTAGAAAAGAAAAAGAAGCGTTTTGAGAAGATGGGGATTGATCCAAATGCTTCTATGCAGGACTTAAAAAATCAGAAGAATGCGGGGAAGAAACAGGAGAAAAAGACAACAAATGTTTCAGAAGTTGCGAAGAATATAAAGAAGAGCGATTATAAAAGACCGAATAATACAAAATATGAAGAGGGAAGTATTGCTTCTTATGCTAACATGCTGAATCGTGATAATTCTTCGGGGAGTGATAAATAGTTTGAATTTATTGTGTTTGGGTGCTGCCTGATAAAGTTTGTCTTATTTGCAATCACTTTTATAGGTAGATAGAGGCAGCGCAGAAAAGGGGATTAAAATGGAATGGAAAGAGTTTACAGCAAAAACAGTAAATGAAGCGCTGACAAATGCGTTAATCGAATTTGAAACAACGAGTGATAAAGTAGAATATGAGATTATTGAGAGGGAGTCCTCTAAGCTTTTAGGTCTATTGAGTAAGCCTGCGAAAATCCGTGTTCGTCTTAAAATGACATATGAGGATATTGCAGTTGACTTTTTAAATAAGGTGTTTGCTGCAATGAATATGAGTGTTACTATTGAGGTTTCTTATGATGAGGCAGAGCATTATATGCCAATCGAACTTTCTGGTGATGAGATGGGAATTTTAATTGGCAAACGGGGAATTACATTAGATTCTCTTCAGTATTTGGTAAGTCTTGTAGTAAACCGTAACTCAGAAAATTATATTAAGGTTAAGTTAGATACGGAAAATTACCGTGAGAGAAGAAGAGAAACTTTGGAAAATCTTGCGAGAAATCTTGCCCATAAGGTAAAGAGAATTCATAAGCCAGTTTATCTTGAGCCAATGAATCCATATGAGAGAAGAGTGATTCATTCTACCCTGCAAAAGGATAAGTTTGTAGAAACTCACAGCGAAGGAGAAGAGCCATACCGCAAAGTTGTCATTACTTTGAAAGCGGGGGTTGATCATGGTTATGAGAGAAGAGGCAAATATTCTCGAAATGGCCGTTCATCTTATGGCAGAAGCAATAATTACCGAAGAAATTATAATAACGATTCTTTCCATAAAGAAGATGCAGAAGAATCTAGTGAGGAAAGTAATCTTTAAAATGGATACGGTTAGGGGGCTGGAATATCAGCCTCCTTTTTTGGCTTTTATAGTATGATGAAAGGCAGGAATAAGGTGATGGAACAGGATACGATAGCTGGTATTGCCAGTGGGATGGGTGGAGGAATTGGGATTATTCGAATAAGTGGCAGGGAAGCTCTACGCATTGCTGGAGAAGTTTTCTGCACAAAAAAATATTCAGAAGATATTCCCAAGTGGAAAAGTTTATGGGATAGGAACTTTTTTAAAAAAAAGAAATCCCATACCATTCATTATGGCTTTATTATGAACGATGATGGTTCTGTTTTAGATGAAGTTATGGTATTGTTGATGAAGTCTCCAAAAAGTTATACTTGTGAGGATGTGGTTGAAATTGATTCTCATGGTGGGCCATATCTGATTCAAAAAATATTGAAGTTATTAATTCATCACGGTGCTAGATTGGCTGAACCGGGAGAATTTACGAAACGTGCTTTTTTAAATGGTAGGATAGACCTGGCACAGGCAGAGGCAGTTATGAAATTGATTTCATCGAAAAATGAATTTGCTCTGGACAGTGCGGTTAAGCAGTTAGAAGGCCGTGTATCAAAATATATTGAAAGGATACGCCAAGAAATTCTTCATAATATGGGTTATATTGAAGCAGCTTTGGATGATCCAGAACATTATGATTTAAGTGGATTTTCAGATAAGTTGCATGGAATGCTTCAGGAAGAAATAAAGTGTCTACAGGAATTATTAGATCACTTTGAAAATGGAAGAATGAAATCAGAGGGGATTAATACTGTGATTGTGGGAAAGCCTAATGCTGGAAAATCATCTTTGATGAATCTTTTATTGGATGAGGAAAGGGCAATTGTAACCAATATTGCTGGTACTACACGAGATATTCTAGAGGAAACAGTTCAAATTGGTAATATTGTATTAAATTTAGTTGATACTGCTGGAATTCATGATACGGATGATTTTGTAGAACATCTTGGTGTGGAAAAAGCAATGGAATATCTGGGACAGGCTGATTTTATTATTTATGTAGTGGACGCAAGTGTTTCTTTAGATCAGGCAGATGATAAAATTATTTCATTGCTTAGTGGGAAAAGTGGAGTGATTTTGCTGAATAAGTCAGATTTGGAAAGTGCGTTAAATATAGAAAGCCTAAAGAAAAAAATAGATTGGGATTGCATTTCTTTTTCAAATCGAAGGGGAACTGGACTAGAAAAATTAGAAAAGTATATTACGGATTCTTTTTTACATGGTGATATTTCATATAATGACCAAATTTATTTGACTAGTGTGAGACATAGAGAAGCTGTTGAGGATGCGGTAGTAAGTCTTGAGCAAGTGATCGAGACAATTCATGCTGGGATGCCAGAGGATTTCTTTATGGTTGATTTGATGGATGCGTATCAAAAATTGGGATTAATTAATGGTGATACTGCATCGGAGGATTTAGTTAATAAAATATTTAAAGAGTTCTGTATGGGAAAGTAATAAAAATTTTAGTATATGTAATTTAGAAGGGAAGGGTTTGGTATGCCTTATACTTATGAAAGCTATGATGTTGTTGTCATTGGTGCTGGCCATGCAGGTTGTGAGGCCGCACTTGCTGCGGCAAGGCTTGGATGTAAAACTCTAGTATTTACTGTTAGCATAGACAGTATTGCAATGATGCCTTGTAATCCGAATATTGGAGGGAGTTCAAAAGGGCATTTGGTGAGGGAAGTAGATGCACTTGGCGGTGAAATGGGAAAAAATATTGACAAGACGTTTATTCAGTCAAAAATGTTGAATACATCAAAGGGGCCTGCTGTGCATTCTCTTCGAGCTCAGGCGGATAAAAAGGATTATAGCCGTGAGATGAGGCGAGTTTTGGAAAATACGGATAATCTTGTAATCAAGCAGGGGGAAATAGCTGAAATTTATGTGGAGAATCAGCAGGTAACAGGAGTCAGGACAACGTCAGATGCAGTATATCCATGTAAAGCGGTTATTATGTGTACTGGTACTTATCTTAAAGCAAGATGTATATATGGGGAGGTTAGTAATAATACGGGACCTAATGGACTATCTGCGGCCAACCATTTAACAGAGTGTCTTGAAAACCTTGGGATAGAGGTCAGACGATTTAAGACAGGGACACCTGCAAGAGTGGATAAGAGGACAATTGATTTTAGTAAAATGCAGGAGCAAAAAGGTGATGAAAGGATTGTCCCTTTTTCTTTTACAAATCAGCCGGAGGATATTAAAAAAGAACAAGTTTCTTGTTGGCTGACTTATACTAACTTGGAGACACATAAAATCATTATGGATAATATAGACCGTTCTCCTTTGTATTCTGGTAATATAAAAGGGACAGGGCCAAGATATTGTCCGTCTATTGAGGACAAGGTAGTAAGATTTTCTGATAAAGAGCGACATCAGGTGTTTTTAGAACCGGAGGGTAATTATACCAATGAAATGTATATTGGAGGAATGTCAAGTTCTTTGCCGGAGGATGTACAATATGCAATGTATCATACTGTACCAGGTCTTGAAAATGCAACGATTGTTAGAAATGCATATGCAATTGAATATGATTGTATTAATCCGGTTCAGCTAAAAGGGTCTTTAGAATTTAAAGATATTAGCAGTTTTTTTTGTGCTGGACAGTCAAATGGAAGTTCTGGTTATGAAGAGGCTGCGGCTCAAGGTATTATAGCTGGGATTAATGCTGCAAGAAAAATTAAGGGAAAGGAACCTTTGATTTTAGACCGCTCCCAGGCATATATAGGTGTATTGATTGATGACTTGATTACAAAGGGAACGAATGAGCCATATCGGATGATGACTTCCCGTGCAGAATACCGTCTATTGCTTCGTCAGGATAATGCTGATTTGCGCTTGACTAGAATTGGGTATCAGATTGGATTGATTTCCAAACAACGGTATGATGCATTATGTGAGAAAGAGAAAATGATTCAATTAGAGATAGAGAGGTTAGAAAAAACAACAATTGGTGCAAGCAGTGAGGTGCAGGAGTTTTTATCTAAAAAACGGAAGCACATTGTTGCAATCAGGAACTACGCTTGCTGAACTTTTGAAACGTCCAGAGTTATCATATGAATTACTTTCTGAAATTGATGTGGATCGAAGACCATTGCCTGGTGCAGTGTGTGAACAGGTAAATATTAATTTGAAATATGATGGTTACATTAAGCGGCAGGAGAGACAAGTAGCACAATATAAAAAGTTAGAAAATAAGAAGATACCAGATGACATTAATTATGATGATGTATACAGTCTAAGAAAAGAGGCACTACAGAAGTTGAAGGATTTTAGACCAGCTTCTGTAGGACAGGCATCTCGTATTTCTGGGGTTTCCCCAGCAGATATTTCAGTGTTGTTAATATATTTGGAAAAATGTAAAGGGATTCGAAAAAACAGTAATTCTATATGAGAGAATTAGCCGTCTGTCTATAAAGCTTTTTAGAACATAGATTGAATCGTATTTTAAGAGATGCATGATACAGGAGGTGAAATTTGAAAGAATATTTAAAACAAAGTGCAGATAAGCTTTCGATAAAGATTACAGAGAAACAATTAAATCAATTTGAAATATTCTATCATATGTTAATTGAGACAAATAGAACATTAAATTTGACAGCAATTACGGAGATGCATGAAGTGGTTCTTAAGCATTTTATTGATAGTATTTCTGTTGTAAAATTTATAAATTTATCGGGAAAGAAGATTATTGATGTTGGTACGGGTGCTGGTTTTCCGGGTATTCCTTTGGCAATTCTTGTCCCAGATGCAAATTTTGTATTGATGGATTCCTTGCAGAAACGAATTCATTTTATTGAAAATGTTCTAAGGGAATGTCAGATTTTAAATGTTAAGACAATACATGGACGAGCTGAGGATATTGGACAAAATTTAGATTATAGAGAAAAATTTGATTATTGTGTTTCACGGGCTGTTGCTGCTCTTCCAGTTTTGCTAGAATTATGTACACCTATGGTTAGAGTTGGAGGCAGTTTTATATCATATAAAAGTGAACTTTTGGAGGAAGAATTGCAGCAATCAAAAAATGCATTGTCAATTTTACATTGTAAAGTGGGAGAGCAGTATCATTATTCAATTCCAGACCGGGATTTTTATCGTGTACTGGCTGAATTCAAAAAAGAGGGAAAGCTGCAAAAAAAATATCCGAGACAGGCAGGTAAACCGAAAAAGAATCCTTTGTAAAGAATGATTATAATGTTTCACGTGAAACATATTATCATATAGAGAAATATGTGTTATAATATTTAGAGTAAAATACTTGGAGAGTTAAAATATAAATGTTTCACGTGAAACATTTTGAAAGGAAAGATAAATGGGTAGAGTAATAGCTATATCAAATCAGAAAGGTGGAGTTGGAAAAACAACTACAGCAATCAATTTATCAGCGTGTCTTGCTGAGAAGGGAAAAAAGGTTTTAGTTATTGATATGGATCCTCAGGGAAATGCTACCAGTGGATTAGGTGTTGATAAAACCAGTGTTGAACATACAAGTTATGAAGTTTTATTGGGACAGACAACAATATGGGAAGCAACAGTATCCTCTATTTGTGAGGGGTTAAGAGTTATTCCATCTGAAAGAGGACTTGCAGGGGCAGAGATTGAATTAATCGGAACAGAGAATAGAGAGTATGTTTTGAAAAATCAAGTTGATAAAGTAAAGGATAATTATGATTTTATTATTATTGATTGTCCACCATCTCTAAATATATTAACAGTAAACGCTATGACAACGGCTGACACGGTACTAGTTCCAATTCAATGTGAATATTATGCCTTAGAAGGATTAAGTGAATTATTATATACAATTGATTTGGTAAAGGAAAGATTAAATGAAAAATTAGAAATTGAAGGTGTTGTTTTTACAATGTACGATTCAAGAACATGTCTTTCTCTTCAAGTGGTAGAAAATGTAAAAGAAAATTTAAAGCAAAAAATATATAAGACAATTATTCCTAGAAATATACGATTAGCGGAAGCACCAAGTCATGGAAAACCAATTAATATGTACGATGGAAAATCAGCTGGAGCAGAAGGGTATAGAAGTCTGGCGAACGAAGTGATTGAAAGGGGAAATGAATAATGGCAAGTAAAAGAGGACTTGGAATGGGACTCGATAATCTGATTCCACCTAAAAGGGAGACGACTGGCGAAAGCGAAAAGGAAATTGTTAAAGAAGTTATTAAAGAGGTTGATAAAGTAGACATTAATAAAATTGAACCAAATAGTTTACAGCCAAGAAAGAATTTTAATGAAGATTCTTTGCAAGAGTTAGCAGATTCTATTAAACAACATGGTATGATTGAACCGTTGATTGTCCAACAGGGAAAAAAGGGATTTTATCAGATTATTGCTGGAGAGAGAAGATGGAGAGCATCTAAAATAGCGGGAATGAAGGAAGTTCCAGTTATTGTAAAGGAGTATTCTACTCAGGAAGTAGTGGAAATTGCTTTAATAGAAAATTTGCAGCGTGAGGACCTAAATCCAATAGAGGAGGCAGAAGCATACCATAGCTTGATTGAGGAATATCATTTGAAGCAGGATGAAGTAGCAGAGAAAGTTTCTAAAAGTAGGGTGGCAATTACAAATGCGCTTAGGCTTTTGAAGTTAGATGCAAGAGTGAGAGAAATGCTGATTGAAGATAAGATCAAAAGCGGACATGCAAGGGCATTGCTTAGTATCGAGGATGGAGATTTACAATATGACACAGCTACAAAGATTTTTGATGAAAAATTTAGTGTTCGGGAGACAGAAAAATTAGTAAAGAAGATATTAAATGGAGATAATAAGAGGGTAGAGAGACGTCCAGAAGAGGATGAGCAGTTAAATATTGTCTATGCGGGATATGAAGAAAAATTAAAATCAATTATTGGAACTAAAGTACATATTAATAGAAATAAGGATGGAAAGAAGGGAAAAATAGAGATTGAATACTATTCGCCAGACGAATTTGAGAGAATAGTAGAATTGATGTCGCATTTACAATAAAATTTGGAGGGTATAGATAATGTGGTTATTTAATGATTATGGAATTGATGTTGGGTATGTTATACTGGGAATGGCAGGAGTTATTTTCATTATGTTAATTATGCTGATTGTGACAATGGCTAAAAACGGTAGTATGAGGAAAAAATATAAAGTATTTATGGATGGTGAAAATGGAAAGAATTTGGAAAAAGCTATATTGGATAAGTTTAGTGCAATAGATAATTTGGAGAGTAATGTTGAGGATATTTATCATAAAATAAAAGCAATCAATGGGCAATTAGTTACAGCTTATCAGAAAATTGGTTTGGTAAAATATGATGCATTTAAGGAAATTGGCGGAAAGCTGAGTTTTGTACTTGTTCTTTTGACAGCAGAAAACAATGGTTTTATTCTTAATTCAATGCATAGCTCAAAGGAAGGATGCTATACATATGCAAAAGAGGTTGTGAATGGAGAAGCATTCGTAATATTGTCAGAGGAAGAACAACAGGCATTAGAAGAAGCAAAGGCAAATACCAGTTTAAAGAAATTAGCTGAGGGAAGGTAAATTGGAAAGAGAAATTATAAAATATTTATGTGGTTTATTTTTAACAGGGATTGTACCACCCATATTGATAAGGCAGCTTCAGAAAGGAGCTGTCTTTTCTGGAATCATAGAGAATCAAAGAAGAATGTTATATATTGTCTCCATATCATCTATTTCATTTATATCTGCAATAAATAAAAATACTGAAATTTTAATGGGGACATTGATTGGCTGTGCGATATTTCAGTTATTAGGAGTATATGGAGTAAATAAATTAAATGCAGCAGGAAATTGGAAGGAAAAATTACCAGTAAGCAAAATACAGTTTTTGATATTTTGTACTATCTTGCTGCTTTTTTTATCGGCAGACTATTTATTGAGAGGAAAAGCAGTTGAAAATATAATTAATCAAGTAGATGGTGGATTATTAATCTTTTTATTTAGTATATATTTCTATTTTTCTTATATAAAAGGTGAAGATTCTGCGTTATCAATTTATAAAAGACAATATGAAATATGGTGGAAGAATCAAAAGAAAAATACGAATAAACAAGAACAAATTGATAATCTTGAACGTTATAGCTCTAGAAAAAAGAGGATTGCCCAGATTTTTACTTATCTTTTATTAATTGTTATTATTTTGATTGGTAATTATTTTTTATTTGAGGGAGTATCCAAGTTAGGAGTAGATTTGGAAGTGTCACAGTATTGTGCTGGGTTGACTCTAATGGCATGGAGTGTAAACTTGCTAGGAATTTTATTGGAAAATATGGCATGGAAAAGTGAAGACAATGTTTCAAATCGGGAATCATTGGAAATAGAATGTGAAGATGGAGAAGCTTTACTACGGAAGGCAGCAAAGGAAGAAAAGAAAATAGAAAACTTAGTAGAGGGGATTATTTTCTCTATGACATTTCTATTAGGATGTATTGCTTTGATAGAACCAATTATGACGCATATCTATATGATATATGATTTAATAATATTAGGTATCATTTCAATTCTATTTCAGTTTATATCAAAAATAGACAACCGCCTTGCCGGAAGCGGCATGGAAGCTGTCTACATTGGATTTATAGTATATACTTTAATGCGGTCGTAATTTTTATTCGGCCGCAATACTGCCAAATAGTGGTCTCAGTGAATCGGGAACCTTTTTGTCTCGTTCTTCTTCCTGTTCTATTATATTTACATTGGAAGTCATTGCTGTTCCGCCATTGAAATTTTCATGGTAATGGTTCACTCCCTCATTGATAGAAAGCATTTTTTGATCAAGGAAGGAAATAATTTGCGCGCATTCCCGCAGTTCATCTCTAATCCCTTCCGGTGCTTTCCCTTCAAATTTGTAATATATCTTATGTTCTAAGCTTGCCCAGAAATCCATTGCAATTGTACGGATTTGAATTTCCACTTTGGTATCTATCATATCATCTGAAAGAAATATCGGAATTGATACAATCATGTGGTAACTCATATAGCCGTTTGATTTTGGGTTAGCAATATAGTCTTTGACCTTTAAAACCGTAACATCACTTTGATTTGCAATAGCTGCAGCAATGCGGTAAATATCGGAAGTAAAGGAACAAATGATTCGTACTCCTGCTACATCGTTTACATATCGTATTATATTTTCTACCGTAAGCTCTTTTTGTTTTAACCGAATTTTTCGGGCAATACTAGATGCTGACTTAATACGTGAAGTAATATGCTCAATAGGGTTATATTGGTGTGCTAATTTAAATTCATTATTTAATATTTCTAATTTGGTACAGATTTCTTTTAAAACAGCATCATAAAGCAAAAGTGCATGATTCCATTTCTCTTCATCATCATAGTACAATAATTCATTTTCCATAGTATCCTCCCGTGCATTAGTACAATATAAATGATGTTGGGGTCAAAAGGTATTTTGCCCCCCAACAGATGCCACGAATTGCTACATTGCTACGCAATTTCCGCAATTCTATAAACACCTCCAATCCCGCATATTTGCAAGCAAATCTGCTTCTTGTCGGTAAGCCAGTAGATAGCAATTTGCATGTAAACATGCATTGTTATCTACTTTTGACCCTGGCATCATATAAATACTTTTGTACTAATTAAATCCGAATATCCGGTTAAAAAAGTGATATCCAGAAATAATAATTTTTTTGCCTAACTCAGATTTCCACTGCAAAGGAAGTCCAAATTTGCGTGTTGTTATCAACCGATAAATCTTTTTATCATGTGTCTTTAGATAGTGCCAAAGTTCATCACGTTTTGCAAGATTTTCTGGTGATCCTTCATTTACCAATAGTGCTGAGCTGACTATCATCATCATTGAAAGATATTGCAGCATGTAACTTTGTAGTTTTTTAGATGAAATTGATTCCAGGTTAAGTGAATGAATCATAATTTTTGTAATCTTAATCTGTTGGTCAATTCGCTTTGTCATTACTGTTTCATTGACAGATTGATCGTCCCTTCCGATGTAGTAACGATATAAGTCTACATTTAAATAGTACATCCGTTTTACATAAGGAAGAGGGCAAAATGCAAAAATATTGTCTACATAAAATGTGTGCTCTGGAAGCTCTAATTTACAATCCCTTAATAGTTTAGTTCTATACATAATTGAATGCATCAAGAGATTCTGTGTCATCTTAAAATACTTCACATCATTCCATGTAAAGAATTTGTTGCATGGAATTGCACTGCGGTAATTGACAACTCTTCGTTTATGAAGGCTTGGTTTTTCATAAACATAATTGCTGATAATCATATCCAAAGGAATAGACTGATCAGCAAGGTATTTTATAAAACGAAGAATCTTTTTTAAGCTTGTCTCATCGAACCAATCATCACTGTCAAGTACCTTAAAAAAAAGTCCTTTTGCATTTTGAATTCCAGTATTTACTGCGGAACCGTGCCCACCATTCTCTTTGTGGATTGCCCGGATAATGTCAGGATATTTTTCCTGATACTGATTAGCAATTGAAAGGGTATTGTCTGTAGAACCATCATCTACAACTAGTATCTCAACATTTTTTCCGCCGGCAAGAGCACTTTCAATTGCATGGCTCATGTATTCCTGCGAATTATAACATGGTATTGTAATGGTTAATAATTTCATATATATCCTCCATTCTTAAAAAGACATCTTCTTCTATTATAATATGAAATTATCATAAGGAAAAGCGAAAATCCTAAAAAAGTATTATTTCCTTTCTAAAAGTAATAACGCATCTGCCTAAAAATATGATATACTTTATGATATCAGAGGTAATAAGGCAAAATGAAGAAGCGAAGCCTTTGTCTTTTTTATGGTTGATTTTTTTGGAAAGTGGAAGGTTTTCTAACCTTTTACATCTCCATAGAATACATTATCACATAAATAAGAATTTTGTGTTGCAAAGATATGAAAATTTCAGAAATTTTCTTACGTTATTCTGATAAGGAAAAAAGAAAGAGGGGAAAGAAATGGAAAAAGAGATAAGAAAGATGATTGATATGGCACTGCAGGCTAGAGCAAAATCATATGCCCCGTATTCTAATTTTCATGTGGGTGCGTGCCTTCAGGATGATTCAGGAGAGTTTTATCTTGGCTGTAATATAGAAAATGCCGGGTACACAGCGACAAATTGTGCGGAAAGGACTGCATTTTTTAAGGCAGTTAGTGATGGAAAGAGACATTTCAAAAGGATAGCAATTATGGGTGGAAATAATGAAGATACATTGGATTTTTGTCCTCCCTGTGGTGTATGCCTTCAGGTGATGATGGAGTTTTGTAACCCAGACACTTTTCAGATTATTTTGGGAAACTCTGATAAGGAATATAAAATATATTTACTAAAGGAATTATTGCCAATGGGATTTGGACCACAAAATATAGATAATGAAAACAGAGGATAAATGAAAATTACGGAAATGTTTTATTCCCGCGAAGCAACGAGCCAAGCGCGAGCTTGCTCGCATTTGGCGACTGCCGCGAGGGTCAAATACCCCGCCCCTCTGGGGCGAACTTGCTAAAAAGAAGCTAAGTCATGCCCCGTTGCTTGCAGCGGGGTATTTGACTAGCTGTGTGATGGGAACTGAATAAGGAGGGTAGCTTATGCGAATGTATGACATTATTGATCAGAAAAAAAGAGGAAATGAATTAACAAAAGAGGAAATTTATTATGCGATCAATGGGTATGTGTTGGGAGATATTCCAGATTATCAGATGTCAGCTTTATTAATGGCAATTTATTATAAGGGAATGACGGATGAAGAGCTTTTGTATATGACAGAGTGTATGGCAAAGTCTGGTGATATGGCTGATCTATCAAATATTGATGGAATTAAGGTGGATAAACACAGTACTGGCGGAGTTGGTGATAAGACAACTTTAGCTGTAGCGCCGATTGTGGCAGCCTGCGGCGGAAAAGTTGCAAAGATGAGCGGAAGGGGATTGGGTTTTACAGGAGGAACAGTTGATAAACTGGAATCAATACCATATATGCAGACGGCAATTGATGAGAAAAGATTTTTTGAGATTGTAAATAAACTGGGAATTTCTTTGATTGGGCAATCTGCGAATATTGCTCCGGCAGATAAAAAATTGTATGCACTCCGCGATGTTACAGCAACTGTGGACAGCATACCTTTGATTGCTGCTTCTATTATGAGTAAAAAACTTGCTGCGGGGAGTGATAAGATTGTATTAGATGTTACTGTGGGAAGCGGTGCATTTATGAAGTCAATAGAAGATGCAGTGATTCTTGCAGAGAAAATGGTAGCAATAGGAGAAGGAGCAGGACGGGAGACTATTGCAATCTTAACTAATATGGATGTTCCTCTTGGGATTTCTGTTGGAAATAATATTGAGATTATTGAAGCAATTGAGGCTTTACAAGGAAAGGCTCCGAAAGATTTTCAGGAAATATGCGAAGTGTTTGCCACAACTATGCTGGTACTTGGAAAAAGAGGAACAGAGAAGGAGTGTTATGCCCTGGTGAAAAAAGTAATAGAGGATGGAAGCGCTCTTGATAAATTTGCTGCAGTGGTTAAAGAGCAGGGGGGAGACGAATCATATATTTATCATCCAGATCAGTTTCCAAGGGCTTTATATGAAAAAGAATTTAAAGCAAAACAAACTGGATATATTGTTAGCATGGATGCAGAAATCTGTGGAAAAACAGCGGTTATCCTTGGGGCAGGTAGAGAGACAAAAGAGAGCACTATAGATGATACTGCAGGAATCCGATTTTTTAAAAAGACTGGGTCGTGGGTAGAAGAAGGAGAAAAGATTGCAGTTTTGTATAGCTCAGATCAGAAAAAATTGGAAGATGCAGCCTCCTATCTGGAAAAAGCGTACATATTTGGCAGCGAAAAACCAGAAAAGCTAAAGGCAATATATGCTAAAGTTTATAAGGATGGTGTTACATACTTATAATATTTTTGTTCTTACGTATGTAATGAGCCAAACGCAATACTTTGCTTATAAGGAACTGAAAGTTATTTTGCGTTTGGCAACTGCGTGGGCAGCTAAACAAACATCCACCACATGTCCGATTAGCTACTGATAAGAGGTTTGATTTGTTTTTAGTATTTTGTTGTTAGCATAGATGTCAATAATAGAATATTTTGGAAAACTGGTATAATCGAGTATTGGGGAAGTTGTGATTGTTGATGTAAGCAAAGTGCCGCTTGAATTATAGATTGCAATTACACAATTAGGGTAAGTCTGGCATCGGCGGACAAAATCTTGTGTTACATTATGAGATTTTTGATAGGAAATAGAAATGGTATCTAAATAAAAGTTAGGTGGGATAGAAGGGATAAAGTTTTTTAGGCAGTGGATGCGGGATAATGGTGTTAAGGAATGTTCCGCATCCACTTTTGTAGGAAAAATTGTCTGTTTTGTAGTGTGAAATGAGACATATTCTTGTGCTGCAATTGTACCAGAAGAAGGAATTAAAATATAATCAGTGTCTGGAAGAAGATTCTCTAAAAAAAGATTTGCAAGAGAGAATTCATGACTCTTTTTTGTAAATTGTTCTGTTGAAACGTTTTGAAGAAAAAAATAGTGATTGCTGACTTTTTGATATAGTTGAAAAGATGCAATATCAGATACTCTACTTTCAAAATTACCATAAGCTAAGATTCGTGCATACTGTGGCTTTTGAAGCGTTACTTCTTTTAGAGATATTGCATGTTTTGTAATATTACAAGTAATAAAATTAGATTTGGATAATATGTTATTCTCCTCAGAAAGTGCTTTGATACATAGATAATATGTGCCATCAGGTAGGGCAGTTGGAAGTAATAGGGATGGGATGACGATTTGATTTCCAAATTCCCGAAATTGTTCTTTTGATATAGTTAGTTCATAAAAGGATTCTTTTCTATCAGGATGAAAAAATTGTAAGGATAAAGAACGATAAATGGAGGGCGGAGTATCACTAATTATCGAGAGATTTTTAATGGAAGTCAGTGGGCATGGTTCTAGCTTAATATGCAAAAGGGCACGGTTAGTTAGTATATTGGAAAAAGAAAATATAATTTTTTTTGTAAGATAACTAGAATGCGGTTGTTCTAGAGAAAAATTTTTAATATAAATGGCGTAAGTTTTGTTGCAATTAAGAATCGTTTTGGCAAGCACATTTTTATTAGTGACTGGTGGTTTTTGGTTAGAAGAATAAGTAAGTGTGGTTTGTTCTTCAAAAATTAAGCCGGAATAGGGGTTAGCCGGAACAGAGGAAGTATTACTAAGGAGAAGTTTTCCAGTGGAATCTGTAGTGCCGGAATAAAGAATATCGTCCTTAGAAAAAGAATCTGTTTTGTGATTATTTGGCTTGGTCTCTTTTTCTTCTAGAAGATAAATAGATGTGTTAGGAATGGGAATATCTTGTTTATCAGTAACAAAAAATTCAATTGCAATATCTGTATCTTTCTCGGAACGTAAAATAATATTTTCGCAGGTCGTTCCTTTTGGGGAAATGATAGGGTTTTGAATGGTGCATTTTTGGAAACCGGATTTTTCTACTGTCAGGCAATCAGAGCCTGAAATGTTTTTGAAAAGATAATGCCCATTTTTGTCAGTATAGCTTTTTTTTATGGTAATATCTCCTTTTTTTAAGGTAACGAGAGCATTTTTCACACAGTTACCATTTGTATAAAAGACAAAGCCAGAAAGGGTATTTTTGGTCAGTCGTTCCTGATAGGTTAGGGATAACTTTTTAGAAAAACGTTTCGATTCTAATATATAAGTTCCATCCATAGAAAAGTTGCCGGGACAGAGTTTTGCTTGGCTGAAAGTATTTAAAGTATAAATGATTTCTTGCCCGTTATCAGAAAGTTTGGTAAAAGATGCAGTTAGCTTTGGGCTTTTCTTTCCCTTTGGATAGATTGAAAGTTTATCTGTATTTATTTCCTTTTCTAAAAGAATTCGGCTGCAGGAAAGCGTAATGGTAAAGTTCCATGGGTTGATAGTTTTTTTTACCTTGAAAGTAGCGTTTGGAAGTATTTTTTTCTTTTCTTGAATGGTGACCTGGTTCTTTAATATTTTTATTATTTTATTCTTTTTGTTGTAGACTATTGCTTTAACAGTTAGTATTCCGGTTTTTTTAGGGGTTAGAATACCAGTATTTTTTTCAATTGATGCAAGAGAGGAATTGGACAAAAAGAATTTGGCATAATTTGTTTTGTTCATATTTTTTAATTGGTATTTTACTTTTTTGCCAACCGTAAGGTTACGATAAGTTTTGGTAAACGAAATAGGTGCAGCGGCTTGTACTTTTTTTATAGAGAAGTGCAAAGGTGAAAAATTGGTTAGAAAAGCCGCAGTTATAAATGTTAAAAAAATAAACATATAACTGAACTTTGTAATTTTACTATTAAATAATGTCATAATATTCCTCCATTCCGAGAACGTATTTTGTTCGAGGAACCGCAAGAGAAATCTGCGAATGCAGTTTCTCTTGTCGGATAAGGGCTTATTTGTGACGTTCTCGGCACAAATAGCCTTGTGAAAAATTGGCATATCAATGCAATTTTTCACAATAGACCCTCCATTTTATATGTTATGAATTAATAAAATATTGTACACTCTGGCAATTTTTTTTGAAGTGTTAGAATTGTTTTTTCTGAAATATTTGTATTGGTTAAAATAAGATAATGAAGGTTTTTCAGAGATGAAATCACTGAGATATCTTTTAGGTTTTGGTTATGGGATAAGTCAAGTGCTTTAAGTGATTTAAGGTGGGTAAGACATGATAAATCAGTTAAACGGTTTTTGGATATTACAAGGACTTCTAAGTTACTAAGATTTGTTATCCCTTTTAAAGACGTAATCTGATTGTCACTTAGATAAAGTTCTTTTAGGGAGTAAAGCGAAGCAAATATGTTACAGTTGGAAATCCGGCACTGATTGGCAAAAAGAATCTGTAATGTGTGATACTTTTTAGAGTTTTTTTTAAGTATATTGCTGCCTTCAGTATTTCCAGAAATATCTAATATTGGTTTTCCTTTTTTCTCAATTGGTATCATTGTACTTTTTGGCAATGGAAAAATCGTTGGTGTAGGCAGCATATTCTTAAGTTGTGGAGATTCCGTGACAGGGATGATTAGTTGTTCTGATTGGAAAGTAATCTGGTTACTTTTGGCTTTATTACTTATTACTAAATAGTGATATAGAGAAAATAAAAATAGAAAACTGCAGAAAATAAATAGGCTATATAGGGGAATTTTCTTACTATTTTTATGAGAAAAGGATAATTTGAAAAAGGCAGTTTTTGAAACAGAGACATTTTCTATATCACATTCAGGAGTATTTTCCCATAGAAAGTTCTGTTTGTCATTAGCAGGCTCTATCAATAGGTTGTATTTCTGGAAATCTCTGTGATTATTACATTTCATTAATATTTGTTCTAATTCTTCTAAAAATTCTTTTATAGTATTTGAGTGGATAGATGAGGGGCGTTTCATCCATTTTAATAAAACTGCATTTAATTCGCTAATTGCCGGATTAGGGGCTATTACGTTTTGATCTGGTAATTTTCCATTATTAAATAAAACATAAATGGACAGTGAAAGATTGTAACAGTCATTCCAATAAGAAATAGTGGGTATCTCTTCCTTATTTGGAGGGGCAAATGTGGAGGTTGTTCCAGTCCGAAGGAAATGGCAAAAGAAAAGTGCCTGATATCTTTTTGCAGGAACTGCAGAGGAAAAGTCTCCTAGATAAAAATGTTCCTCTTGATCTACAAAGATATTGCTAGGTGTAAGGTCTAGGTGAAGGATATTGTGTTTATGAAGGGATACTACGGAGTTTCCTATAGTACGGATAAGGGTACATAAAGTGGTGCAGGAGACTGAATTTGTTGATAGAACCTCAGTTAGTGTCTTTAATTGTGGATATAAAAAATAGACAAAATATGGATCTGTAAATGTTTGAATAGGCAGCAGCAGAGATGTGTCTGTAATATCAAATATCTTTTGGTAGAAAACTTTATTATAGTATTTTTTGTCTAGAATTTTCAAAACAAATAGACTGCCTGTTTTTTTAAAATGGACATTAAGAATAATATTATGTTGATTTGCAGTAAGTAGATTAGTAACTTCATAACAATCTTTCATTTCTTTGGGCAGCAGGCTGTTTAGCGATGTTTGTGAAAAAAGTGTATGTTTCATTGTTATTTTAAGAAGCTGTTTAGAACGAGGCAGGCAGCTTATTTCCTTTCTATCACCTTTACAAAACAGGAGCTTGAGTTATTGGGGTGATTTTTTTGTTTTATATAGATTATAGTGATTCCTTCTCTTCGAGCAGTTATTTTTCCATCTGATATTGTTGCAACAAGGGGATTGCTGCTAAGCCAGATGATATTTGAAGAGTTTGTTTTAGGTGTGATGGTAAGATTTTGCACAGATTTTGGGTACATTTTAATAAATTGTGGATGAAGCGTAACTTTCTTTTCATTCTTTGTGGATAACTTTTTTTTGATTTTGTTTTTATTTAAATCAGGGTGATATGTGGCTTTGAAATGTTGCGATTTATTTTCTAGTGATTGTGCTGCATTTTGTTTTATTGGATTTGGAGTGGTGTGATAATTTATTTTTGGTGTCGGAGTTGAGGTTCTAAGTTCAGTTTTATTTTGTTTTTGTCTTGGGTTAGGAATTAGAATGGTACTTGGTAAGGATTTCTTTTTGCATACTGATTTGTGGTTACTTTTTTTGACTGATTGTTTGGGTTGATAGCTGTTATTTTTTTGATTTGATACAAGTATCTGTAGAGAGCATGATTTGGAAGATTGATTGGTTAGTTGTAGAAATATTCTTTCACTATTTTTAAAAGTACCAACAGGCAGAGATAAGATTTTGCTTTCCTTTTTTGATTGGGTGTGGAATGATATATTTTTTCCGGTATCAGAGAATAAGCGTATTTTTAAGTTGCGAAGAGAGACGGACGTAATCTGAAAATAGGCATTTTTCTGAATAGAAGTGTAATAATATCTGTTGTCATGTGCTGCAATATGCTCCTGATAGGTTGTCTCAGTACAAAGTTGAAGTGCATTGGAGAAAGTATTATGTTCGCTTTCTGCAGCAAGTGCCTTTGTTGAGAAACTGTGAAATAAAATATTATTTTGTCCAGGACGGAGAAATAGATATAGAATACAGGCAATACTTAATAATATTGCAAAAATGGAATGAATAACTTTCATAAAATTCCTTTCTCCACTTTCAAATCCATTGCTACTATTCATGGTAACAATCTATTGTTATTATAACGAAGGCATCAAAAAAATACTATTGACAAAATACCAAAAAAGAATGTTTTCTAAAATACATATGTTATACAAAATACACAAAAGGGAAAGAGGGCATCTCTGTATAAAATTATGGTATAGTCTTAGGGGCTATGCCGTTTTTTCTTTGTCTGAATGCTTCTGTTTCAAGCGTTTTTGAAACATTTCTTCAAATTCTTCAGCAGATGGAGTATTGATAATACTGATACTACTATAGTAAATATCAATCAGATATATGGTCTTTCCATCTATGATCTATTTTTTAGATACCATAATGTAATCAATAGGAAAAACATCATATAGGTAAAAGAATATAGGCATTTATGATAGAAAATGATGGACAACTGAAAATTATTAATATGCTTGATTGCAAATAAAAAAGTAAATGCTGTTGCCCTAAGCACTAAAAGGAGGTGCAGCCAATGTAATTAGAAAAGGTGTAGGGCTGTATGGCAGTGAAAGGTGATGGGATATGGAGTATGTCAACACAACTGAGAAATTACATACAATGTATCAAGGCAGAGGAAAGTGAGAGATTATCCATGCAGGAAGTATACAAATATGGAAATGCAGTTGTAATCATTAGCGATGAATGTTGTGTTACTAGCCAGAAAGAAATAGACGCAATTATAGAAAGCTATACAGCTACTGTGGCACGGGAAATGGCAAGAATAAGAAAACAAAAGGATGAAAAATTGCTGTGCAATGCAGAAGATAACGGTGCAGGCGAGCGGCGTGAAAAAGGTGATGGCGGCTGCGACAAAAAAAGCATCAAAGTTTCCAGAGAGGTAAAGCAGACGAAGGATTCCGAGGTAGAAATGATACTGTAAGGCACAAGGGCGGGCTACATTATGTAAACAGGACACATTATTTGTCCTGTTTAGCATTCGGGGGATAACCATTACCTTGGATGTCTGTAGAGATTTCTTCAAGGTGTTCATTCTTGGTCTTATGTTCTTTCTTCAAAGTAGTGCTGCCTTCCCAGACACCTTTTGGGGCTGTGTGGATTGGCTTGTCTTTTTCTGCCTGCTTCATAAATAGTACCTCCAGATTTATTCCCGCGAAGCAACGAGCCAAGCGCGAGCTTGCTCGCATTTGGCGACTGCCGCGAGGGTCAAATACCCCGCCCCTCTGGGGCGAACTTGCTAAAAAGAAGCTAAGTCATGCCCCGTTGCTTGCAGCGGGGTATTTGACTTTAAGGATAGGGTAACCAGAATACAAAAAAATATGTGAAATAAGCAGAAGTTGGGAAATATCAAAATGAGGGTTAAAAAATGTACAAAGAGAATTAAGTAATAGAGTGAGTCAAAATGGCCAGTGCAATCGACAAAAAGATTATTTAGGCTTCATGAACCATCGGTTCTCATTTGGGAAGAAGGTAAGGTTTACTTCCCGGATATACCCATCCAGTTCGGCCGTGCATTCAAAGTGGAATGCGTTATATTTCTTTTCGCACCAGTGTACGGACATAACCTTAATGGTCTTTTCATCAAACTGGAAATAAAGGGGCTGCACGCCGCCTTTTGTGCTAAAGGATGCGATAACAGGGACAATATAATTTGGTTCTTTGTCTATATCAAAGGAATGCTCTTTGGGTGGTACATAGAATGGCATGACAGATACTCCTTTCTGGGTGGTAATTAGATTATAAGAAAATATGTTCGGATAATCAACGGACAAAATATGGAAAAGGAGTTTGGAATATGCGATATTGAACTATACAACAACTGTATCAAGTATATGTTTCTCAGATTTTATTCCTGCGGAGCAACGAGCCAAACGCAATGTTTACAAGGAACTGAAAGTTCCTTTGTATTTGACGACTGCGCGCAGGTTGCTGAACATCCGGTGGATGCTCGTTTAGCAACGACCGAAGCGGAACGGAGACCTAATACCCCGCCATTTGGGGCGGAACTTGCCAAGGAACCGAATGGTTCCTTTGGAGAAAGAAAAAGTGGCAAAGTGCAGGACGAGAAAAGAGTGGCGACCATGTGTAAGATTATGAAAGATATGAGAAATGAAGCGGCATTAAATAAGGAAATAAAAGTTAATTAAATTGTATATAACATCTATAACCGTATGAGTGGGGTTATACCTATAGTGAACCGCAGGCTGTCGCGCCAATCAATAAGGTTCGTCAAGTAGTGGAATATGCAGTTACGGAAATTCCTGTTAATAAAATAAATCTTGGCATTCCAAATTATGGGTATGATTGGCCATTGCCATATGAGAAAGGTGTTACGAAAGCGAGTACAATTGGTAATGTTCAGGCAGTTCAGTTGGCAATTGAACATGGAGTGGTAATCGGTTTTGATGAGACAGCTCAATCGCCATATTTTACGTATATTGAAAATGGAGTAGAGCATGAGGTCTGGTTTGAAGATGTAAGAAGTATGCAGGCAAAATTTAACTTGGTCAAAGAATTTTCTCTTCGTGGAATGGGATATTGGCAGTTGATGCGTCTTTTTTTGGCAAATTGGATTTTATTAGATGAGGAATTTGATATCTTGTAAAGATGGCAAAAGGTGTCAAAAGAGCTCTGTTGGTTATTTAAAATATTTATGTTATACTTCTATATAGTTTTTTGACTTTCCCCGTTTTTTGAAAAGATAGTCTGCAGTTATCGATAGGCAGAGCAAAATTGGTGAATGATATGTGTTATGGATAACTGCAGATTATCCCTTCATAAAAAATGGGGAAAGTCAAAATATAGTTTGTAATGACATTCTTAAAAATGATTTTCAGCAAGCGTAAAGCTATTTATTGATATTATTCAATGCTATTCATCCCATTATGCAATAGTTCTGCAACTGTGGCATAGTTCTCTGATTCAGCAGCGTGGATTCTTTATGATGGGATGAATAGTTTACATAAATGGTTTTGGCAGATATCTTTACAATTTATTTCTGCAAAGCAACGAGCCAAACAAGCATGTTTATTCTCGCGTAAGCAACGAGCCAAACGTGGGCTTGCGTGGATTTGGTGCTGTTAAGTCAAATAAAAATATATGAGGGGGAAGGGCAGTTTCAATATATACTGGAAAAATTGGCTATTGGTTTTGTTGTGAATAGGGCAAGGAGAAAAAGGGCAGTGTTTACAATTATGCATGAGAAATATGTAGTTAATTGAAGGCGGAGATATAAACGTGTGTTAAAAATGAGAAAGGCAGTGTGAAAAATGGGGATAACGATGGACTGGCTATACAGAATATTTTATACAATATTATCACTGGAAATCCTTATGATTTTAATTTTTCCCGCAGTGGTAGTATTCCGTTTTTTTCTTAGGAAAATACCTAAAAAGTATACAGTCTGGGGATGGTGGATTTTCTTTGTTAGGAGTATGTGTCCAGCTGCTTTATCTAGCGCGCTGTGCATTGTGCCATTTTGGAACAGGCAATATCATCGTTTTTTGTCTGGGCTTGGCCTAACGATCCATGATGAGTCAGGTATTATGCGAAGCTGGAATTCTGTATTTAAACATGAAATAACTGCATCAAATACATTTAAAATCTGTAGCATCATTTGGGTTGTTGGTGCAGCCGGGATGCTGCTTTCAGGGATAATCAATTATTGGAAAACAAAAAAGGAATTGCATGTTGCAAAAGTGATCGGTGAAAATATATATGAATCGCCAGTTCTGACAGAACCAGTTAGGCTGGGATTTTATCGCGAAAAATTGTATGTGCCAAAGGGTTTTCAAACAGGGGAGATGGTTTGGCTAATCCGTCATATGGAACACCATCATAGGGAAGGATTGAAACGGTTAGTGCTTTTGGTTGTTATGGCATTTCATTGGTTTAATCCTGCTATGTGGCTGTATTATTATTGGTGGAATCTTGATAATGAGATGGCAGCGGATGATGGGACAGTTTCTAAAAGAGGAAAAGAAGACCAAAAGGAGTATGTGCAGGGGCTTTTAAATTTCGAGAAAAAGGCTGGAAATAAAAACCGAATTGTGATAAGGAATCCGTTTTTTTTAGGGATTGTAGAAAAAAATACAAAAAAGAGAGCTTATCGGATGATGTACCTGAAAAAAAGTACCATGAACGATAAATTGATAGGAATTTTACTGTTGTCTTTTATTATTATTCTTTGTTTTTTGCTACAGCCAATGCAGATAGCATGGTCTGGTGGTACATGGGGAAATGGAGGGCAGCAAAAAGAAGAAGATTCTTTGTTTGCTAAAAAAAATATTACAGTTGTTGCTAAAATGAAAACTACATCACCAGAAGGGCTTGAAAGGGTAATTCAGCTTGAAATGATAAAGGGGACAGAAGGTGATAAGGGTTATGACGGAACATTTGTAATTAAAATGTATGATATGCTAGAAAATGAAATTGCATCTTGTAAATTAGAGGAAATATTTTCAGACAAAGGACAAGGCAGCATGTATTTTTCAAAAAATGTGACGCTTTGTATTAGCGATTATAATGGAGACAATTGCCAGGAGCTTGTAATTGGGCAGCAGGGCATCGTCTCAGAAAAAGAAACCTCAGATGTAGTAGTTAAACAGAGTGAAGCAGTATATAATTATGCATTAATTAATATTGAAGATAAAAAATTAGAGGTGATTTGTGATAATATTATTGCCATCGGTAATAAAAGCGATATGGGGGAATCTATTCCATTTGAAAAGCCTGAGGGAATCCATGATATATTTATCGTACCTTTTGGCGATCAATCATGTTATTATGTATGGAACAGCAGCGAAAATACTTATGAAAAGCGTACGATGGGGGAGGAGGAATTGGAGTCCCACAAAAGAAACGCAGATGCATTGGCATCCAGTGGGGAGACAAAGGAACATACGTTAGAGGATGAAAGCGGAACGGCTGTTGTTATGGTAAATGCAAAAGAGGACAATACACGGAGTGAGGTAATTCAGTCTGTAACACTTTTTCCGCGGGGGAAGTCGAAGAAATTTGAGGACATTCATGGCTATTTTTGTGATCTGCTCTGGGTTCAGGATGGAGATGATAAAAACCGCTATGCTCAACTAATCTACAATGGTATGAAGTCCCAGACATTCGTTATATTTGATACAAGTAGGAAGGAGATTTATTACCAACATGAGGACGGGGCAGAGCCATTGGCTAATGTGTTTGCACTATACAGAGTTGATGATATTACATTTAAGGATGGCGACGCAGTGGTTTATGAGCTGGCTGGGAAAGAGGATGATGTGATAAAAATTAAGTTTGTAGCAGAAGCAGATAATCATGTGACGGTAAATGGAAGTTATGAATATAATATTGTGAGAGGGATAGCTTCTAACTTTACCTTTAGCAGGTCGACGGGGCAAGATGTACAGGCAACACCAGGAGCATAAAATAAGCCTAAAAAGAAAAGATTTTCTATCGCTAAAAAACAGGGCGCTATAAAGTGCCCTGTTTCAATAAATTTGAATATCATTACTGTTTACTTAGTTCAACTAATTCTGCTAACATCTTTGGAAGTTCTGTATCCATATTTTCATCAGTGAATTGGCATGTTCCAACAGCTTTATGGCCGCCGCCGCCATATTTCAACATTAAGCTTCCAACATTGACATTAGAGGTGCGGTTAAGAACGCTATAGCCGACTGCAGCTGAGCAACCCTGGCCGCCTTTTCCAGATACAATCCATGCGGAAATATTTTGTTCTGGATACATGCTGTAAATCATGAAACGGTTTCCAGAATAGATTGGATCAACTTTGCGTAGATCAGAAATAATGACATTTCCCTCTACATGGGTATATTTTTTAACCATTTCTTGGAATTTTTCGCTCTGCTCATGATATGTTTCAATTCGTTCCACAACATCTGGCAATGAAAGGATTTCATCTGTAGTCATTGTGCGGCAGGCATCAATTAGCTCTTCCATTAAGCGGTAATTTGGAATACGGAAGTTTCTCCAACGTCCAAGCCCTGTGCGGGGATCCATAATAAAACCAACTAGGATCCATCCTGTCGGATGAAGGATTTCATCAATAGTTAGGTTAGCGGAATCTACCTTGTCTACCGCCTCCATCATATCATCAAACTGTGGAAATTTTTCTCTACCGCCATAGTATTCATAAATAATACGTGCGCAGGACGGAGTAATACGGCTTTCACCTTTATATTTTCCTTCTAATTGCTGTCTTTCCTGCTCGCTGCTGTGGTGGTCGAACCAAAGCCCACATCCCTCTACATATGGCACATTTGCAAGGCAGTCATCTTCTGTTACTTCTACTAAACCATCCTGTAAATCTTTTGGATGTGCAAATTTCCAATGGTCAATTATACCGGCTTCCTTTAGAAGTGCTGCACAAGCTAAGCCGTCGAAATCCGATCTTGTAATTAATCTCATGGGTTTGTTTTCCTCCAATCTGCACAGTTGTGCTCATCTTTCTTATGCTAAACTTTATTATACGACATTGTGCAAAAAAATTCCAGTGAAATGTGTCGGGTTCAATAGTGTATATTTTGATAATGATGGCTGGTTTGGAAAACTAAGGAATTGGAAGGTGAATTTGTAATTATAACTGGTATAAAAATTATGAATTGTTGTAGAAAAGCTGTGACAAATCATGTATAATGATGTCAAGTTGCTTGATATTATACAAGTGAAGGAGGCAGGGCTATGAAATTTATGAAAAATATGAGTGTGCGCTTAAAGATTATGATTCCAATCGGGGTTTTGGCAGTGCTGTTATTAGGTTCCTGTGTGATTAGCATTGTTGACCTTAGAAAAATGATGAATTCTAGCACAAAAATATCAGGGGAGTATGTAAACGACATCTCAATTCTCAGAAGTGTAATGGCAAATTTTGAATCTATGCAGAAGATTGTATTTGCACATTGCGTAACGGAAAATAAAGAAAGGATGGCAACTCTGGAGGAGGAATCCGAGGCTCTCAAAAAAGAGATTAATACAACAAGTGCGCAGCTTGGCATACATATGGAAGACAAAGATGAATTGGCAAGGTATAATGCTTTTAAGAGGAAATTTAATGATTATATTGGGAATTATGAAAAAGCACTAAAATATAGTACAAATGGTTATAGCAAGCAGGCGGCAGAAATTGCAGACTCTAGCCTGACTGAGGCGGGAAAGAGTATTGAAGGAGATATCAGTGCTATCGTAGCAGATAAGCAGAAAGCTATGAATAAAGCTGTAAAGGATCAGAAAAAGTTATATGCAGGTGCATTTATTCTGTCAATTGCGTTGATGGCAGTTGCTATATTTCTTGTCTTGGCTTCTGTAGCAATTTGCTGGCTTGAGATTTCTAGGCCGTTGGTTTCTATAAATAGAAAATTAGGTGATGTAGTTGATGGTATTAAGGCTGGCCATGGCGATCTGACAATTCGGATGCCTTCACTTGGAAAAGATGAGATTGGCCAAATGGGAAGAGGAATCAATGTATTTATTGAAACTCTCCAGAAAATTATGGTTCAGATTACGGATAATTCAGACCAGTTGGATGAGACAGTAGGTGAAGTAATTCAGATGGTAGAAACTGCGAATGATAATTCAAATGATATTTCGTCTGTTATGGAACAATTATCCGCATCAATGGATGCAATTTCATCTACGCTTACAGCAATTAATGCGAACGCAGAAAATGTAGGAAGTAATGTTTCAGATATTGCGGATGAGTCAAAAGGTTTGCTGGAATATGCAACAGAAATGCAGAAGCGTGCCGGGGTTCTTGAAAATACAGCGGTTGAGAATAAACAGAATACCAGTGGTGTTGTGAATGATATTATTGCTAACTTGAAAAAGGCTATGGAAGATAGCAAGAGTGTTGACCGTGTAAATGATTTAACAGATGAGATTCTTAGTATATCAAGCCAGACAAATTTGTTGGCTTTGAATGCTTCAATTGAGGCAGCACGTGCAGGCGAAGCAGGAAGAGGATTTGCAGTGGTTGCCGATGAAATTCGCCTGTTGGCGGATTCAAGCAGGGAAACGGCAAATAAAATTCAGAGTATAAATAATATGGTAGTAATTGCAGTTAGAGAACTGATAGATAGCTCAGATTCTATAGTGCGGTATATCAATGAAACAATCCTTCCTGATTATGACGGTTTTGTGGATGCCGGAAAACAGTATAATGATGATTCAGTCTATGTTAATAAAGTAGTATCTCAGTTTAGTGAGATGTCAGCTCAGTTGGAAATGTTGATAAAGAGTATTACAGAATCGATTAGCGGAATTGCAGTATCAGTAGATGAAAGTGCAAATGGCATTTCAGCGGCTGCAAATAATACAAATGATTTGGTTCGTGAGATAACCAGGGTAAATGATGCAATGAATAATAATAAGGAAATTGCAAATTCACTGAACCAGCAGGCGGAACAATTTGCCCATCTGTAAGGTTTTTTCGTTTCACTTTATGTTATAAAAATGGGGCTGTCACATTAAGTAGAATAAGTATAAAATATAGTTTAGATATAAGTTTTCAGACACTATATTTTGTATTGTTTTTTCTTAATGCGACAGCCCTTTTTTAAATCAATCAGTATAGCAAATGTATTATTGAAATCTATATTGCTCTTTGATTACATCATTAAATTGTTTTTATAAATTTATCCAATTTATTTTAATGAGTATGCGATATATTCCTTGCTTGTGCCAATCCTTAAGATTAACTTGTTTTTGGCTTTAGCTACTTTTTTTGGAACACTAAAAGCAATGATGCCAGTTTTATTAGTAAGAGGGTTAATTTGTGCGCCTACTAAATCATTGTCATAGCTAATTAATTCCAATGGCTGGTATTCATATTTTCCTTTATAGTAGAGTGTAGCTGTAAGCATTTTGTCTTTATAGCCAACACGCGGCAAAAAGGAACTTTTTTCTTTTCCTTTGTTGCGGGCAGTGGCAGTAATGCATACAAATTTTTCACCTTTATTCGGTTCAAATACGCGGTATTTTCCATTTTTAATCTTGGTTTTAACTTCAGCCTTTTTAGCACGGATTTCCCAATCCCCAATGCTCCCTTTTTTACCAAGTTTTAGCTTTGTTTCCTTTGGGGCAGGTGTTCCAGTAGGTGTTGGCTCCGGGGTAGGAGTAGCATTACTCGTAACATTTTTCACAGTTTCTGCAATGTTTTTGGCGGGCGAACTGCATCCCGTCAGCAAGAGGGTGAGACAAGTTCCAAGTAGTAAAAATTTCTTTTTCATTTTTTCCTCCATTCTTGAGTGTACAGTAAAGTAACATGCTTTAGAAAAGTAGATAGCAAATCAAAGCATCTATTTAGGTCGAGTACAGCTTGACCTAATATTATAATATTGTTACTAGAATAGCGGAAAATAAGGAGAAAATCAACTAGATAAATGCACGAAAAACAGGAAAGGTGTTTGCAAAATTTGATGAAAAATGACAGTAATTTGAAGTTTTTATAATACTAAATTTATAGGAAATTAAAATAAAAATGCAGTTTAAAGTTTTTTAATAATTTGCGTTGCTTGCCTATGCAGCGTATGGGCAAATGTGGTTATCTATCCTGATAGGATGAATTGATTATTGTTGCTTTGGGATAATAATAGAAGGACACTGGTACAGCAGATGCCTAGGAAAATGCAGGGTTATCTTGCTTGAACACTGTCATATTTATTACAATTTGTTATGGCACAAAAAACAGCATATTAAAATTATGCAGAAAAGAGGCGGATTATGAGAAGAGAGATTACAGAACAAATACTTGGTGAATACCAGAAATATTTAATAGAAGATGAGAAGACGCAGGCAACTATCAGAAAATACCTTTGTGATTTAAGGAAACTGATGGATTATGCTGCAGGGAGGGAGATTGATAAAACGCTTATGCGTGAATATAAAGATAAGTTATTAAATGAAGATCATTATAAAATAAGCAGCATTAATTCTTTTATAGTGGCAACAAACCGTTTTTTAGAATTTATGGGGTGGCAGGAAGCAAGGGTTAAAACGTATAAAGTGCAGAAGGAAATATTTTGTCCAGAAAATAAATACCTTTCCAAAGCAGAATATTTTCGTTTGATAAAAACTGCAAAAATAACTGGAAAAAAACGACTTGTTATGATTTTGCAAACATTTTGTGCGACAGGAATCCGAGTTAGTGAACTAAAATATATTACCGTAGAGGCAGTGCGGAGTAATTCTGTTATTATATGCAATAAGGGAAAAATAAGGACAATTCTCTTGCCAGATGATTTACGGAAAGCACTTCTTTATTATATAGCACAGCAAGGAATTAAGAAAGGAATAGTTTTTTGTACTACTTCCGGAAAAGTAGTCAATCGCAGTAATATTTGGAGGGAAATGAAGAAACTTTGTGAGGAAGCTGGGGTTGACGAACAGAAGGTATATCCACATAATCTGAGACATTTATTTGCACATTGTTTCTATCAGATGAAGAAAGATATTGCTGAGTTGGCAGATATTTTGGGACATAGCAATATTGAAACAACAAGAATTTATATTAGGGTGACAGGGGAAGAACACAGAAAGCAGTTAAATGAGATGAAACTAGTAACTATGCTTTGTTGAATATAACATAATATTTATTATGTTATATCTTGTACATAATTCATTCTAGCAAAAAAATACACGATTTGCAAGGATTTTTAGATATTTTAATAGATAAATGTCATAATATGTCAAGTATTTCTTCCATATGAATAAAATAGCAATTTTAATAAACTCAAGTATAGTTGTAGTAATTATTTTATATTATCCTAGAATTGTGGGAATAAAGCAATTTTTTCAAATAATGTAGGCGATCAGATAAAGAAACAGTTAACAACATAATAAATATTATGTTGTTCTGGGTAAAGATACAAAAATGGAGGGAATTTATAATGAAAAAGAAAGATAATGAAGGAGCTAAGGAGCCAATAGCGGTAGTAGATGGTAACTCTATGAAAGATAACGGAATGGCGATTGCAGGTATTACAGTCGGAGTGATAGCGCTGGCTATTTGTTTGTGGCGATTTAACTGGTTCACTTTTTTAGTTAGTATAGTTGGTGGAATTTTTGTTTCTTCTGTTGCTTGCATGTCTCAAAAGCAAAATAATGTGATGGTAATAATAAGCATTATTTGCTCAACTGTGGCATTAATCGTTGGCTTGATAAATTATCCGGATGTACTCGATCCTATTATTAATTGTATGCAAATTGCTGCATGGGTAGTGAAGTTGGTAAAACAAGTGTGGAGCGAATGGGCATCAGCAATGCAGGGATTTTTGTATTTCTGGTAATGTTAATGTCGCGTAGAAACAGTGACATAGTGAAGTGTAATTGGAATAAAGGAATCGAGGCAGTGATGGTATGAATTGCTTTAGATTTAAAACTGGTTGTTGTTATTTGTAGATGTCAGTTGTATTAAATTTTAAATTCATAAGGAGAAACATTCTATGAACAAAAGTAATGGAGGAGCAGGCTTAGCAATTGCTTCTATGGTATTGGGGATTGTGGCATTAGTTCTTATTTGTATTCCATATTTGCCAGCCCCTTTGGGACTGATTGGTATTGTTTTAGCTGGGGTCAGCCTTGGCTGCGGCAAAGAAGGGAAAGGTATGGCTATAGCAGGCTTAGTATGTTCGATTATTTCATTGATACCAACAATCTTTGCGATTGTTGTAGGTGCATCGTTTGCGTCAATTTTGGGTTCTCTTGTGCATTAACCTATAATGAATGGGTGTCAAAAGGTTCGAATCCTTTGTTATAGAAGGAAAAGCTAAATATTAATATAATTTATTAAATAATTATTATTACATTGGTTTAAAAATGGTTTTGTGGCGTATGCATTCCTATTATTTGTTAATAAACTTTAAAATCAATCATAATTACCATTTCCGACTTATAGAGAAACTAAGCCATGTCCTTTAAGTACAGTAGGGTATTTGATTGCAATCCTTGATATACCCCTAAATACATTTTAGATTGTAGAATGGGAATGGCTATGGTATCATGTTATTATTAAGGAGTTTACAATTTGGAAAGGATTGGTGGCAGGATGTTAAAGATTGTTGGGACAAATGGTAAGCATGTCACAAATGAAAAAATATTGATTGATGATAAGAATAAGTTGACGAAATATGGTGTAATTATTATTCTTTTAGACGTTTTGGCTGATATTGGATTCTTTTTTGTGATGAGCCGCGTCGTTAAGACACTGAAAAAGCGAAAAGAGTAAAAGACTGTAAGGTGTTGGAGGTTAGACATGTTCTTATTGATGGGGATTACATCAGGGCAAAAGGAACTGCCATTTAGACAAGTGGCTGCATGTATTTCGTGTGGTTCTTATGCGGCATATCAGGTTTTTATAACATTTTCGGTTTTCTCATTATTTTTTATTCCTATTTTGAGATGGAATAAAAAATATTATGTGCGAACAACTTGCTGCAATACAGTTTTTCAGTTGGATGAAAATGTTGGGAGGAGGATTGCCAGAGGGGAACAGGTGCAGATTATGCCAGAACATTTACAGGGAATAAATGGGCATTGGAGTGCTGTTAGGCGTTGCGCAAGCTGTGGATTTTCTACGATGGATAATTTTGATTATTGCCCCAAATGTGGAAGGCCATTGTCATAGTATGAAATAAAAACCGGATATAGGATTTGTGTCCCATATCCGGTTCGAATTGATATCGGGGAAAGAGGTTCTGAATCAACGTTCCCCTACCTTGAAGGCATTTATAGAATGTTGGTATTTGAAATGGTTTTGTACTTAGCAGGTCTTGTTATCAATCTGCCTGTTAAATGCATAGAAATTTCTGGAATCTAAGTCATCCTGCACTCTGCGGAGTGCTTCACCGAATCTCTGGAAATGAACAATTTCTCTTTCCCTTAAGAAACGAATTGGATCTGCTATTTCTGGATCTTTGATAATCCGGAGGATATTGTCATAAGTCAGGCGTGCTTTTTGTTCTGCAGCCATGTCTTCATATAAATCAGTGATTGTATCACCGGTTGACTGGAATTGGCTGGCGCTAAAAGGTTCGCCGCCTGCGGATTGTGGCCATACTGCGAGAGTGTGGTCGATATAATATTTGTCAAAACCAGATGCCTTGATTTCATCTGGTGTAAGATCTTTGGTGAGCTGGTGGATAATAGAACCAACAATTTCGAGATGTGCCAGCTCCTCTGTACCTACAGAAGCAGCGGAAATGTTCCAAATTAAGCCCTATGCGGACAAGCCCAGTGTCTTCGTCTTATCTGTACATAGCTTTGTCAGCTATGAAAGAATTGGCAAGTGGAATGAGGAAAGATATGGGAAAGGTGGTAGAAAGCCTTATTTTATCGAGCTTGGCGGCACACCGAGATGGATAAACCTCTATACGGTAGCGGATGCAGATGTCTATTATAATTATGAAGCATGAAAAAATGAGCTTGTCTAAATGAAGTGGGACAAGCTCATTTTTCTATAGAAAACCACACCATCGTCAACCTCAATCGTGTGTGCTTTACTAAGTTGACTTTTGAGAAAAATCGGATATACTAATGTGGATATTGGTGTGGGCGATGTGATTGTTCCCCGTGCCGAGCAGCGGACTATCCATACACAGCTTCCCGATTTTGAAGCTCCTGTTATTATGACTTATTCCCTTGAAAGCACCATAGCCGAAAAGTTTGACGCTATTCTGCAACGGTTTGAACTGACGGGCAGGATGAAAGACTTTTACGATATTTACTATCTGGCAAGGACTTTTGATTTTGACGGAGCGAAATTGCAGACGGCAATATCCAGAACATTGGAACGGCGAGGGACGCCCTATGAAAAGGACAGCTTCAAGCGTGTTGTTTCTCTTGCCGAAGATGTGGACATGCAGAAGCGATGGAAATTCTTTTTGAAAACCATAAAAGATGATACTCTTGAGTTTTCAGCGGTCATTGTGGAAATACAGACTTTCCTTGAGCCTGTATTTGATGCAATTATGAATGAGGATGAGTGGCAGAATAATTGGGATAATTTTCAAGTCAAGTGGATATAGTTGAACTGATATATATTGTGTTGATAGATTGCCAAATTTAAAATTATTATACTAAGGAGGTAAGAATATGAATAAAGAAAAAAGAACAGAAATTATAGAAGAAAAAGAAGAAAATTATATGGCAATAGGAATGAGTTTAGGAATGTGCTTTGGATTAGCAGGTGGAGTAGTAGTAGGAATTTTTATAGAAGAAATTGTTCTTTGTATAGGCTTTGGATTATGTATAGGTATGATTTTGGGTATGGCAATAGGTTCAGCTATAAAAAAGGATAGCAACAATAATTCAAAGTAATTATATATTTGTTTTTTGAGAAAGTAGGGAGACTATTTGTAGAAAAATTATCTCAATTATCTTGCTACGAGTATAGTGAAGAGGAAGACAAGAGCAATGTTCAGCAGCAAAATTACGGTAAGCACAACATATAGCTAGTATTGCATTATCCATGGCCTTGCCGATGGCAGCTTTTGTCATATCGCTTTCACAAAAACGTCAGCTGTACAACATAAGCTCTTTGTTCAGTTCATCAAGTTCTCCGTTAAGATGTATATAGGGAAGGAGGCTTGATTCTTAATTTTTCTGCTAACAATTTTAATGTCACATTGGCTACCTCGGTTCTTTAATTAGCTAATCATATTAGCTATTATTTCTGTTTGAATTTCCAATGTCAATCTAAATTATAATTTAAGGAGTTTCTGCGACATTTTTGGCAGATAGGCGATATTATTGGTGAATAGGTTGTTTTTTATTACGATTCGATTTATAATGTCAGGTAATTTATAAAAATATAAAAAGCTGGTGGTTGATATGAAGTATGATGGAAAACAAATCTTTCGTAAATCAAGTATTGTTCGTGTTTCTTCTCCCGATCAGTTAAATGATTATATCCGGGTATCCAATCCGAGCGTATGGATGATGTTGACGGCAGTGATTGTTTTGTTGGCCGGGGTATGTGTGTGGGGAATTTTCGGGCATCTTGAAAGCAAGATACTTTCTGCGGGGGCGTGCAAAAATGGCACTTTTATCTGTTATGTTACAGGGGAAGATGCCGCTAAGATTAAAACGGGGATGATGGTAAAGGTAAACGGGAATGATTTCGCTGTTTCTGAAATTTCCGAAAGACCAATTGCCGTAAGCGCGGATATGGATTCTTATTTGATGTATCTCGGAGATTTTTCCGAGGGTGAGTGGATGTATGAGGTAAGCGCAGATGTGGATATTCCAGACGGTACATACAAGGCAGAAATCGTGACAGAAAGCGTATCGCCGATATCGTTTATACTGAATTGAGAGGAGAGTCTGAAGATGGGTACGAAAAAGATGAAGCAGCCTGTCAGAAACGGTAAGGCGAAGGTTCCTGTAGTAATGCAGATGGAGGCGCTGGAGTGCGGTGCGGCTTCTCTCACAATGATCCTTGCATATTATGGGAAATGGATACCGCTTGAGCAGGTACGCGCCGACTGCGGCGTATCGCGTGACGGTTCCAACGCGAAAAATATCCTAAAAGCGGCACGCAGCTATGGGTTGAACGCAAAGGGCTATCGCTATGAGCCGGAGGGCTTAAAGGAGAATGGAAAATTTCCTTGTATCATTCATTGGAATTTCAATCATTTTGTAGTGTTGGACGGCTTCAAGGGCGGCAAGGCGTATCTTAACGATCCTGCAAAAGGGAGTTATTCCGTGCCGATGGAAGTATTTGACAAGTCCTTTACGGGGATTTGCCTGATGTTCGATCCTGCGGAGAACTTTGAGCCAGGCGGAGCCCCCAAAAGCGTGCTGATGTTCGCGAAAAAGCGGCTGAAAGAGGCGGAAACGGCAATGGTGTTTGTGGCGCTGACAACGCTGATTACTGCTCTGTTGGGGATTATCACTCCGGCATTCTCGCGGATTTTTATGGATAGGCTGCTTACTGGTGAAAACCCGGAATGGTTTTTGCCATTTATTTTTGCGCTTGGAGGAATAAGCGTGATACAGCTTATTGTGGAATGGATTAAGGCTGTTTATTCGCTGAAAATAAACGGCCAGCTTTCGGCGGTCGGAAGCACTGCTTATATGTGGAAAGTTCTTCGTATGCCGATGGAATTTTTCTCTCAGCGTATGGCGGGGGATATTCAGCAGAGGCAGAGAATGAACGCTTCGGCTGCGCAGTCATTGGTAGAGACTTTCGCGCCGTTGGCGTTAAACACGGTTATGCTGGTGTTTTATTTTATTGTGATGCTTCGCTACAGTCCGATTTTGACGCTGGTGGGGGTGGCTTCCATCTTTATCAATCTTGTGGTCTCAAAGATTATATCCAATAAACGCATTAACATTACCCGGGTACAGATGCGTGATGCAGGAAAACTCGCCGGATCTACCGTGGCGGGGATTGAAATGATTGAAACAATCAAGGCCAGCGGCGCAGAGAATGGATTTTTTGAGAAATGGGCGGGCTACCAGGCGAGCGTAAATACTCAGCAGGTGCGTTTTGAACGCCTGAATCAGTATCTTGGCATGATTCCTGAGCTTGTATCGTCACTGGCGAATATTGCTGTGCTGATACTCGGAGTTTATTTTACAATAAATGGAAAGTTTACAGTGGGCATGATCATGGCGTTTCAGGGCTTTTTAAGTTCTTTTACCGCACCCGCGCAGACGTTGATTTCGGCGGGACAGACGCTCCAGGAAATGCGTACGCAGATGGAGCGCGTTGAAGATGTGATGGAATATCCAACAGATGTGAATTGCAGCAGAGACGGGATTTCAGAGGATGCGGAATACAGCAAATTATCGGGCAGCGTGGAACTTAAAAACGTCACCTTCGGCTATTCGCGTCTCGCAGAGCCTCTGATCAGGGACTTTAATTTAACGCTCAAAACCGGCAGCCGCGTGGCGTTTGTCGGCACATCGGGCTGTGGAAAGTCCACGCTGTCGAAGCTGATTTCGGGGCTTTACAAGCCCTGGGAAGGTGAAATTTTATTTGACGGAAAGCCCATAGAAGAAATCGACAGAAGTGTTTTTACCGGATCGTTGGCAGTGGTCGATCAGGATATTATTTTGTTTGAGGATACAATAGCAAACAATATCAAAATGTGGGATGATTCAATAGAGGATTTTGAGATAATCATGGCAGCGCGGGATGCGCAGCTCCATGAGGATATTATGCGGCG
>Ga0224740_10009_pt1 | contig 39618 bp, 28 predicted proteins | sample LIM_E_Water_Bulk_FD_161634 | JGI IMG/M metagenome (GOLD analysis project Ga0224740, IMG submission 161634) | Enriched cells from gastrointestinal tract of the lab mouse from Pacific Northwest National Laboratory (PNNL), Richland, Washington... | ecosystem: Host-associated > Mammals > Digestive...
ATTGTTCTCAGCATTTGCTATTGCTGATTCCAGCAGCTTCTTAATAACACTGGAAGCATATCTTGGATTGTACTCCAAGATTGCCAATGCGGTCTGCACGTCTTTCCCCCTGATAGCATCTAATACAAAGCAAGCCTTCTGGACAGATACCCTCGCGTAAGAAAGCTTAGCTGACGGTCTGGTTTCTCTGTTCTCTGCATTTCTCTTTCTTTTATAATTGGTTCTGCTATACTTCTCCCTAGCCATGACGGAACCTCCTTTCACTCTTACCTAACTTTCGATTTTTTCTCGTCTTTGCCATGTCCCCGATAAGTTCTCGTTGCGACAAACTCCCCAAGTTTATGTCCAACCATATCCTCTGTCACATATACAGGAACATGCTTCCTTCCGTCATGCACTGCAAATGTATGACCTACAAATGCAGGAAAAATCGTAGAACGACGGGACCATGTTTTTATTACTGTTTTATTTCCTGACGCATTCATTGCATCAACCTTCTTTAAAAGGCTTTCATCTGCGAAAGGGCCCTTTTTTAATGACCTAGCCATTAGGTTTATTCCTCCTTATCAACGATAAACTGCTTATTTTAAAGCTTTTCCATCTCTTCTTCTTACAATCAGCTTGTTGGAAGCCTTCTTCTTCTTTCTTGTCTTCAAACCAAGCGCAGGCTTGCCCCAAGGTGTAGATGGTCCCGGACGCCCGATACCGGTCTTACCTTCGCCGCCGCCGTGTGGATGGTCATTCGGGTTCATAACAGATCCACGAACTGTTGGTCGGATACCCATATGGCGCTTCCGTCCTGCTTTACCGATTTTAATTAGGTTGTGATCACCGTTCCCTACAATGCCGATTGACGCTCTACACATAGCTGGCACCATTCTCATTTCGCCGGAGGGAAGTCTAAGTGTTGCATATTTGCCTTCTTTCGCCATTAACTGTGCACCGTTGCCTGCGGAACGTACAAGCTGACCGCCTTTGCCTGGATACAATTCCACGTTGTGCACCATTGTACCAACAGGAATCTCTGAAAGCGGCAGGCAGTTTCCAACTCTTACTTCTGCCTTCTCACCATTCATTACCTTCATGCCATCTGTTAAACCTTCTGGCGCAATTATATATGCTTTTTGTCCGTCCGCATAGCAGATTAATGCAATATTTGCGCTTCTGTTCGGATCATATTCAATACCAATAACCTTTGCTGGTATTCCATCTTTATTTCTCTTAAAATCAATAATTCTATATTTCTGTCTGTGTCCGCCGCCATGATGCCGCACAGTAATCTTACCCTGATTATTACGTCCGGCGTGCTTTTTCTTGGATACGCAAAGGGACTTTTCCGGAGTACTCTTTGTAATCTCAGAGAAATCAGAACCGGTCATATTTCTTCTGGAAGGTGTATATGGGTTATAAGTCTTAATTCCCATGATTTTTTCTCCTTTTCTCTATATTTTTGCCACGTTTTCCAAATATACTTCAAAACGGTAGGAACGCTATTTACAGACCTGTGAAAAGTTCTATATCCTTGCTGTCCTCGGTAAGCTGTACAATTGCCTTCTTAGTCTTTGCTGTCTTGCCGACTACAGCGCCTCTCCTTTTCTTCTTGCCTATTAAATTCATGGTATTTACTTTTTCCACTTTCGTTCCATCGAACATCTTCTCGACAGCTTCTTTAATCTGGGACTTATTTGCTTCCGGATGCACCAAAAACGTATACTTCTTATCGCCCATGCTGCTCATACTCTTTTCCGAAATAACCGGTTTGAGGATTACGTCATAATACTTAATATCTGCCATTATGCATACACCTCCTCGATTGTTTTAACGGCATCCTTGGTAAGCACCACTGTACCGCCGTTCATGATATCATAAACATTAATGGTATTGGTTAATGCAGTCCTTACATTTGGAAGATTTCTTGCTGAAATTACTACTTTCTCATCATTCTCATTCAATACCACATAAGCCTTTGTCAGTTTCAGATTATCAATAACTGCTTTGAAATTCTTTGTCTTATACTCATCTAATTTCAATTCATCAATTATAATCAGCTTGTTCTCCTGAACTCTGCTTGTTAAAGCGGATTTTAATGCTGCTCTTTTCTCTTTCTTATTCATTTTAAAAGAGTAATCCCTTGGTACGGGTGCAAATACAACTCCGCCGCCCTTCCACTGTGGAGCTCTTGTTGAGCCCTGTCTTGCGTGACCAGTTCCTTTCTGTCTCCAAGGTTTCCTTCCGCCGCCGGATACCTCAGAACGGGTCTTTGCCTTCTGTGTACCTTGGCGCTTATTTGCAAGCTGCTGGACAACTGCCATGTGTACCAAGTGATCGTTCACTTCCACACCAAAGATAGCGTCGTCTAAGTCGATACTGTCAACTTCCTTGCCTTCCATATTATAAACAGCTACTTTTGCCATTTGTATGGGCCTCCTTTCGCGCGAAACATCTTACTGCGTTTCTATCATTATTTCATTTCAATTCTATTTATCTGCCTAGCTGTCAGATTTCCCTGCCTACGCTTCTGCTTTCACAGCTTCCCGAAGCGTAACCAATCCTTTTCTCGGTCCAGGTACAGAACCTTTTACCAAAATCAAATTCTTGTCTGCATCTACTCTGACTACCTCAAGGTTTTGTACTGTTACTTTTACACATCCCATATGACCAGGCATTCCTTTTCCTTTAAATACCCTGCTTGGCGAAGAACACGCACCGTTAGAACCCTGATGACGGTGGAATTTGGAACCATGCGCCATCGGTCCTCTGTGCTGACCGTGTCTCTTAATCGCGCCTTGGAATCCTTTTCCTTTGGAAATAGCAGATGCATCAACCTTATCGCCTGCTGCGAAGATATCTGCTTTAATCTCATTTCCTAATGCATATTCCTCTGTATTGTCAAACTTAAACTCTCTTAAAAATCTCTTAGAAGTAACACCAGCCTTGTCAAAATGACCTTTCAAGGCTTTGTTTACGCCATGTCTGTGGATGACTTCTTTCTTTCCCGCCTTATCCCTATTGATAATTTTGTCCTTCTTGTCCACAAAACCAACCTGTACAGCCTTATAGCCGTCGTTCTCCTCTGTTTTAATCTGTGTTACTACGCAAGGTCCTGCCTGAAGCACTGTAACCGGAATTAATGTACCGTCTTCTTGAAAGATTTGTGTCATTCCGACCTTTGTAGCTAAAATACCTTTCTTCATTTCCTTACCTCCGTTTCATCTACAGCGGAACGGATTCCCGTTCATACTAGTAGGAGCTTATTTGTTTTTCATTTTAATATCAATATAAACACCAGCCGGCATCTCTAAACGCTGTAAAGCATCTACAGTTTTAGGTGTCGGTGTGATGATATCGATCAGCCTTTTATGTGTTCTCTGCTCGAATTGCTCTCTTGAATCCTTATATTTGTGAACCGCTCTAAGAATTGTGATAATCTCCTTCTTGGTAGGAAGGGGAACCGGCCCGCTCACCTGTGAGCCATTCTTTTTAACTGTTTCAATAATTTTTTTGGCAGATGCATCTACTAATTGATGATCATAAGCTTTTAATGTAATTCTCATTACTTGACTTGCCATAAAAAAAGTCGCCTCCTTTTCGCACTTTTTCATTTCTAAGTACGACAAGCGGTGACTGTACACTCTCCCGTGTGTGTCATGCCGGCTTCATTTTCATAGTGCAGCCTGTCTGGTGCCCTATCTGCCTTGCATCTTCACATCGTTTTCTACTTGTTCTGCGTAGATTTCATACTCTGTACAGTGACTTGTCGCCAGTTTCATAACTTGACATTCGCTCCGCGGAAAACCTGCCAATCAGGCAGCAACCTCACGTTTCATCGCTATCATGCCACAGCAATTAGTAGTATAGCGTATGTTGGGAAGTTTTGCAAGTATTTTTTTTAGAAATTTTAGAAATGTATTTAGAAATGTGCAACCTCAACCACATTTCCGCAAGTAATCCGCATACCAAAACACTACATTCTGAATACGATACAGTTCTGATTCGCGGCTGACTTTACGCCATTCCTTCTTATATATATACATCCATTCCTCCAACTGTGCAGCAAGTTCATCGTAATTGATATCTTGTCCCGACGTGTTGTGATGTTTTTGCATCCACAAGGCAATTCCTATTTTTTGCATTAATATGATTCCGTCTACTGCCATAATATATGGTTCTATAAGCATTCGGTTCTCGACTCCAATCTGCGGCACGGTATGGTACAGGCGCACCTTAATTTTTTCCAATGCATTTATTTCCTGCTGTGCCTGCGCAATATCTTCCTCCGCAATTGTAATCTCTCCGCGTTCCATAAAACACACTGCATCGCGCCATTGAAATACTCCATATTCTGCAATTTCGGCAATTGCAGATACTAGGCTTTCCGACTTATCATGAAACGCCAGCCGCGAAATCTGCCGATTCATTTCCTCAAATTGAGAATGCGTATGATCTGCCCTGTCAGCAGCAAGCTTTCCTTTATAAATGTCTGTATGATTCCATGAAAAAGCCGCCCCATAAATCATCCCTACAATTCCAAAATCTGGATGATTAATATGCCCGCAATCTCCCCAGTCTGTAATCAACACACCTGCCGCATCGTATTGCAGCGCATACGTGCACATTCTTCTTATATTTTCATAGGAATCACCTATCCGGTTCACAAATTGATCCCAGCCGCAGACTGCTGGACAGCAATACTGCACAGCGCCTGCCTCCGCCAGTTTGCGCACAGACGCATCTGTTTGATTCCATGCATATCCCCAGTTTAGGCAGATCGTTTCTTTGGGCAGTTCCTTAGCTGCCTGTGGGAATCCGCAGATGATATCTCCCCAGAACATCGGTTTTTTGCCTTTATCCACCAAATACTGACAAAGCTGCTTTACAAAATCAAGATACATCTGTTCTACGCCTTTTTGCTCTGCCAGCGTTTTGCTTCGCCCTTTTCCTAAATCAAAAGTTTCATCTGCACAGATATTAAAGTATTCCGATGTAAAAAGAGGCAGATATTCGTCGATTAATTTCGTTACAAACTGTAAACTCTCTGGATTGGATACATCTAATGTGTGATGCTCCATACGATCGATAAAGCCAAACGGTTCTTCTTGTGTGTTTGGCAGCTCGCATAAATGGCAGAAACTTTTTGTCCGCAGCACTTTATACAAATGTCCGAAACTGGCAATACTTGGCACTAAATCAATATTTTTATTTCTGCAATACGCATCCAATTCCAAAATATCTGCTGCTGTCAGCGGTGTATCATCTCTCCATACCTCACTGAAATCTTCAAATAAGAAACTATGTTCTATATACAATTGAAGCTGATTTAACTTGTAAAACGCCATTTTGTCAACAAGCTTTTTTAGATATGCCAATGTCGGTACTCTGCCGCGAGTAACATCATAATACAGTCCTCTTGCCGGAATGGAAGGAAAGTCCTCAATATACATATAAGGGATACACGCACCCTCTTGCTGGATAATCTGCCGCAGTGTCTGCACGCCGTAAAACAGCCCTGCCATAGAGCCTCCTGTAATCACAATCCCTTCTTCACCGGCTTCTAATGTATAAGCCTCACGGTGCAATTGGTTGTCTTGTGCCAGCGTAATGGCTGCTTTGCGTGATTTTCCCTTCGTGACAGCCAATGTGTATCCAGCATATTGTTGCAAATCTTTGTTTAATTCTTCTACATATGCAAATGCTTCTGTACTGCATAAAGCATCTATTACAATGCTGCGGTTATATCCGATAATATATACGCCGTCGAAAAGCGTGTATTTTTGTGGTTTGGGTAATAAGTACATACGGTTCCTCCTAATCTTTTTATATCAATTCTGTATGAGCACCCTTAATATAGAATACATTTGCTATTTCACAGAATGCAGATTCCTCTTTTGTTTCAGACAAATGCAGATATCGTTCTTTAATTCTCCTCGTTTGTTTTTTTTGCATTATAACATACTATGCAAAATATGTAAACATTCGTTCTGAACATTTTTTATATTTCGTTATTGCTCTCATAAATCTCTCACATTTTCACCACGCAAAAACAGGTTTATCTCTAATTTTATATGCAATATCTCTTGTCTGCTCTTTTAGTATCTCCAACTGTTTTGGTAATTCTACTCTTTTTTTAGTAATATAATCCAATTCTTCACTTTGCATTATCATATCTTTCAGCATCATATCATAACGCTTGTATTCTTCCACATTATACCGCTCTAATTCTATTACTTTGTCTTTATAGCATATTGCGTTTTGAAAATCCCCTGCTTCTGCTGCGTCATATGCTTTCGCATCCCATGCAGCAGCTACATATTGATTATGTGTTAATATTTTATCTGCATAGTAAACCGCTACATGAGGTTCCTGCACTGTAGCAAGTTCATGTTCCAATGCCCTTGTATAATGTGGGAAGCATTGTAGCGCAAGGTAACTGTCCCCTAGATAATCCAACAGTAAAGGAACTGCTGCAAGTAAATATACAGATGCAGCAACACCCAAAGCAAATTTTAGTATTTTGGATAAAAAAACTTCCTTATTTATCCATTTTATACCGTAATCAAGATCAAGGCATAATGCACCGATTATTTCTATTATAAAATACTGCAAATGAAAATCCGCGGCAGACGCAATCCCTATTATCAGCAATAACTCCTTTTGCAGGCGTGTTTGTTTTCCTTTGCAAATCTGCCCTATCAAATACACTGTAAAAATCAACATTACAGCCACGCCATAATCCAGACCTGCCTGCAAAAAATCATTATGTACAAAGCGCACGGTATACACGCCTCTCTGCACACTGTGCTGTATATAATAATATCCCATATAGCCCAAGCCAAACGGATGCGCCTTTATGATATCCAAGGCATCCAGATAATATAACAATCTGCCGTATATGGTACTGTTGCTTGTTAAAAGCGTAAATATTCTTGCGATATTCTGCTGATTTCCTGTTATCAGCAAGTAACAATAGGCTCCTGCTCCTAATAACAATATTCCTGCTGCCGCCTTTTTTCCTTTTGTCAGCCCCCATAGTAAAAACAATATCATTATGCTTCTGCTTCCCGTTGCCAATAGACCCACAAGGAGAATAACAAAGCCAATATATCTGTACCAATTTTTGCCTTTTGCTAATTGTGCCTGCATCTGCTCTGCAAGTACAATAATGCCAATCAATAAAAACAGTGCGCAGGTATTGGCATATTGAAAAAAGCCGCCAAACCTCTGCGCACTCCAAAAAAGCGGATAGATATTGTCAAATAACAACGTAAAAAATCCGCATATTGTCATTGCAATCCCCATATAGGGAATAGACGCTATTGCAATTTCTTTCTCTCTTTTATTCAGTGCACTGCAATAAATTATCCACCAGACGACTGCCGATATGCGGATAATGCCTAATAGATTTTCTGTGTAATCAATAGACCAAATCGTTGTTAATATTGCAATGCATAGGATTATCAAAGGGAACAATGGAACCTGAAAGCTGTATTTCTGATTGCTGTATATTATTCCTGCAATAATAAGGAGTGCAGCCGCCGCAATTCCCCATTCATAAAATCCGCCGTATATGCAAAATGTAAACAGCATTATGAATATTGTATAGCCTAATCTGCTTTTTTTCGTTTGCATTGTGTCACCTGCCTTAATTTTTTATTAAATTATTTGGGGTTGAAGCCGTTCAAAGTATATTATATTGTAAAATTTTATTTTCCAAAAAATTCTATGGTAATCTATTTTATTGCGAAAACCTAATATTTTGCAATGTTACTGAATATAACGTTATACTTACGAACAAAAAAATTTTATTTTTTCACTCAACATAATTATGCCCGTGAGTCGACATATTAGCAAATTTAAGCGTTCGGCAGTATAAATTCTATATAAAAAATACTTGTAATGCTTACAAAACGAACATTTATAGATATCTATGTATTTATATATTCAGGATTTTAGTGTTCCTTTCCCACTATGCGCAGCTTGCTTTTGTGGTGTATTTCTTCTATAATATAAATGTATATATAGAAACAAGGTGCCTGTGCAATTCTGCATAGACACCTTGAAGTCTTTGACTGCTTTGGTATTTCTTTATTTCATTTCTTATTTATTAACGAAATTATCCTACTTTTTCTGCGTGTACTGTGTAGCTGATTGTTTCATCGCCATGATTATAACGATAAGTTCTTAAACAAATTGTCTGTCCACCAGTCAATTTTTGATTATCAATACAGAATTGATTATCCTCTCCGCTATCGTCATCCTCTGATACCAATACTCCATCAATCCACAATTGACCATAATTGTCAGCCCAATCTGTTACTCTTTTGGAATAGAACTTATAAGTACCTGTTTCTGGTACGGTAAATACAAACCATGCTTCTTCACCGTCTGATACTGTTACAGTTATCGGATTGTCAATAGATAGTAAATACTCTTGATGAAAATACTCCTCAAATCGTACTCTGATATCGCAATTTGTCACGCCATCATTTGGTTTAACTTTAATTTTTACAGAATTTACTTCCTTTACATTATACGCAACAGATACAATATTACCCTGTTCTCTTGCTACTTCCTCATCATTCAAGTATAGTTCATATGTTACAGAATTATCCTCTGTATAAAATGAATAGACTCCATTTTGGGAAAATCTGCATAATACCATTACTTCCTGACTGTCATAAAAGTTCAAATACTTGCTCGTACCTCCTTGTAATCCTAATGAAGGTATTGACCAACTGTCCTCACCTTTATCCAGTCTTTCAGCAATTATTTCATAACTTCCCTCCTGATGCTCCTGATCCCCATACCCAGAGTAATAACTTCTAAGCATCACTTTATCGCCTACTGCAAGTTCCATTCTTATTCTGTCATTAATAGAGCTACTTCCATATAATCTATTCAGCAACTCATCGCCATCTGCAGTATACAATTCCAAATAGATACCTTCATTATTTCTTCCGAAATCATATTTGCCTGCTTCCTGCGCAGTAAACGCAAACCATACTTCCTCGCCTGCATTTACGTTTACAGGATAAGTATGTGTTTTATCTATAAGTTCTTGATTTGACATTGTATACTGATATACTCCACAAGAAAACTCTTTTGCACTTTCTCCTATATTACTCAATTCTAATGTACATTTCGTATCTGCATCCAGTTCTGTCATAATCCTGAAATCTTCGTCATTACTATATACTGTATCAGAAATCTTAATCCCATTATCATCATATAACACAGCAGTTATATTGGAGTTCCATCTAGACGAAGCAAATATGTACTTCCCATTATTTACAGAAGAAAAATCAACACGTTTGCTTTCCCCCGCATCAAGCATAATCTGCTGACTACCTCCTATAGATAAACTCTGATTTACCTTGCGAGCCGATACAGATACATTTGTTTCATCATAATCTGCTTCCATCACTAAATAGCAGCCATCACCAGACCTTACATTATGATACCATTCGCCATTATAACCTCTAGAACCTGTTGAGGAATTAAAACTCTTATTCTCATGATATACATAATCGACTAATTGGCTGGATTGAAAAGCAAATTCATAGTATCCTGTCTGTTCAGCAGTCCAATCTACCATTACAAAATCACCCTTTGCAAGACTGATAGACATAGTATCCTCACCGGAAAAAGGTTTTATCTCGGGCTTATCTGCATAGATTGTTACCTGTGTTCCATCTGTTTGCGCAACAAATACAATATTTTGTCCACCATATCCACGCGACGGCTCTTTCCATGATTTATTATATGCATTACCATTTTCATACCAAGCAAAATCATACTCTGTAGAATATTTGTATTCTACCATACTATTTGCTCTAAACCCAAAACGATAATACGCCTCTTCATCGTTTGACCACCTTACTATTACAGCCTCTCCGCGTGCAAGTGTAACTTGTGTACTGTCTTCGCCATTAAGCATTCTTTCTTGTATTTTATCCACAGATATGGATACCCTTGTACGATCTGATTTCGCTTCAATCAGCAAATATCTAGTGTCACCTTCATATCCAAACCAACTCCATGACTCATCACTAAGACTACCTGTATCTGCAGATTCAAAATCACTGTTAGCAGAATACATATAATCCACCTGATTATTTGCCTCAAAGCCAAACTTATAATATCCATCCTCCTCAGCAGTCCACTCCACCAAGATTGACTCGCCAATCGCAAGTATCCGGCTAATCGACTGCTGACCTGATAGATTAATATACTCTGTATCTTTTGCCTTTGTACATGAAATAGTAATATCCGCAGAATGTCTTACATAAATGCGTAAGTATTTCACATCCCCTTTGCCAAGGTTTGCAATACAAGTTGAGCCGTTTGCACTAAATGAATCGTTCAAATTGTCTGCCGATTCGATTGTAGCATTATCGCTTACCGAAATAATATACCTTCCGTCCTGCTGCGCCTCAAATGCATAGTAATAATAGTTACAGCTACCTTCTGCTCCGGCTGTCATGCTGACATTTTCCTCTGCGTCAAGCAAAAGCATCTTTACATCACTTGTCTTTGTTATGCGGATGCTTTCTGAAAGTTTTTCTTTGGTATCTGCTGCAGCGGTATTCTTTATTTTAAAGTATACAGAATCGCCTGCTTTCATGCCATACGTAAATGTTCCGCCATTTTCACCATATGTAGGATAAATAATGCTTCCGTTCACATCATTGTAACGTTCAACCGTGCCTTTGCCGCTGATATCGAACTGATAAAATCCCATTTCTTCTGCGGTGAAAAATGCCCATTTTTCTTTTTGTGCCTCGATCTCGGCAATCGTATTGTCTGATACTGTTAATGCTGTCATTTCTACGTCAGTTGATACTTTAATACCAATCTTTACAGAATCTTTCTCGCCAAATGTACCCGACACGCTTAATCTCAGATAAATCGTCTGATCTTTATTCATGCCCCGTGTTGTGTTTGTACTCATGGAAGTACCGTTTTGTGCGTTGATTTTATCGTAGCGTATTATGGCAGTATCTAAGTTTGTGTTTTCTGTCGTTGTTGTAATCTCAAACTTATATTTTGCGGTTGCCGCTGCTTTAAATGCCAGCCATTTGTCCTCTGTAGTGCCATACTTAAATTCTACTTCCTTTGCCTTATCTGATACCACAAGAGAAGTATCCACCGCTGGACGGCTAACACTGATATTGAATGCCTTCTGCGGCGCGGTTGTATAAGATGCAGTAAAGAGCACTTCATCGCCTTTTTCCATGCACTTCTCAGTTCCCCATGCAATATTTGAGCCTATCGGGTTCTTACTTTCCGGATCATAGCATGAAATATCAAGCATTGTACTGCTGTCATTTGTAAATGTATATCTTCCGTCCTCTGGTGCTGTAAAGTGAACCCATACTTTTTCCTTCGCTTCCACTTTTGTAATATCTACGGAAACTGGTGTTTTTTCGGTTAGTTCATTCTCTGTTACTTTCTGAATGCTAATCGCAAAGTCTTTCGCATCGCTTCCGGTATAATATACAGCGTAAACTCTTTCTTTGCCAATTTGATTCATTTCAATATCAAATTCACAAGGCATTGACTGCGTTGAGCCTGTTGTAGCCGCTATCTTAGATGTAAATTGTCTTACTTTTGCAGTTGGTTCGCCGCCGGATTTCAAAACGTACTTGCCTGCTTCAGATGGCGTAAAGCTGTACCAAACCATATGATATGGCTCTATTGCAGATACTTTAATATCTTGCGCCTTACTTTCTGTTATTGGAGTCGGTGACACAATACCTGCCCGAATCTTAAAGGATTTCGGTTCGTCTTTTCCAGAAACAGATGCCGTTACTTTCCAAAGCACTTCACCGCCAGTCTTACCTACATAGCTGTAATAATATCCATTATCACTGTCAAACCCTCCAATCTTAAAGGAAGAACTAGAATATGGATTTCCAACCGTACCATAGGAAGAAACACTTAATGTTAAACCTTCGCCCAGCTCCAGCGCTTCAATAAAGTATCTGCACTGTTCGCCTGACTGGAATTTAAACCACTTTTCTTCTCCATTTTTCATACTGTAAGATTTTGCTTCGGAAGTCAGTACAATCGCTTCTTCCTTTGCAGCTTTTACTTTGAGTGTCTTTGCTTCTGATGTGATGGAGGTCAATCTGATAACCACCTTGTCATCTTTCTTTAGATTTAATGAGAAGTTTGAACTTCCACCGCCATAGGAGTCATCGGATGTTGTCAGATTTTTATACCAGCTTACACTTACAAGACTTGAACTTGCGTATGCATCGCCGTCCATAACGGTTACTGTATAAATTCCGTCAGAATCAGCAGTAAACGCAACATATTTGGTTTCATTTGCCGCAAATGCCACATCCTTTGCTGTGCCAATTGTCAGTGGATCCCCAGACATTTTCGTTGCTGTAAGCGTTAACGCAATTGCGCCCGCTGCTTCGCCGCCTGTAGACTCTGCTTCTACATAAAGATAAATATCGGCACCTGCTTTCATTACCTTGTTATCCAATACGTTTGAACCATACCCTCCATTATTTGTTGGGGCTGTCAGCATATTTGCCGTGTACCGCATTATCTTAGCGTCTACTGTTGCATCTTTCTTCTCACCCTTTACAGCAAAGTGATATCTTGCTGCCTGATCCGCTTTAAACTTAAACCATGTACCCTCACCGCTCTTTACAGTAGCTGTTCCAGGCTTCTGCAGTGTAACTTCTGCGACAGACGCATCTGTCAGTTCTGATACTGTAAGCTTGATTGTCTTTTCCTCTGCATTGTTATTCACTACCTTAAATATCCGTTTTTGACCAACCGTATATTTCTCATCTGTTATAAATCCGTAGTCTTGATCTTCTTCATCGCTAATGCCTTCATGCTGATAAATTGCAAATCCGGCATCATCCACTCTCTTATAGGTATAACGTGCCGTTTTCTTCGCTGTAAATTCGATCCATTGTGCTTCCCCTGCTTTTAACGTAATCGCTTTCTCTTGCCCGGCTGTCAGCGGTTCCACTTTCATGGCATCAACAGTTGCTGAAAATGCTGTGTCCTTTGTATTGCTGCTCTTTGCTTTAATAACAAAGTAATAGGTTTCTCCGTTCTTCATATAACCTGTTAATTCTTGAAGATCGATATCTGTTTTTCCTGTACCAGTTTCATCCAGCTTCGTGTTATAGGAAATCGAAATATCCGTTCCCTCTGTAATGGTTGTGCTAAAACGATACAAGCCCTCTGCTGGTGCTGTCCAGTACAGTCTTCTGCTTGCGCCAGCTTTTAATGCCGGAATAGTATCTGTCAGTTTTAGGATTGTCTGCTCTGCTGCACTTACCGTTACCTTAGCATTCTTTACTGTATTTGTTGTCAGCTTAAAGGTAATTACCCCGCCTGCTGCCATATATACAGAGTCGGTATAGTCTTCGTTTATTGAAAATGTATTTTCTTTAACACCCTTTCCGGTTGCTTGATTAATTACTGTTACATAAACTGTAGGCACTGTTGCATTTTGCAGTTTATCTATTGCGAAGCTAAAATCATACCATGCTTCTTTCTGTGCTGTAAATGTAACCAATTCACGGATTTCACTTGCAACTTCTACGACTGCCGGTGCAGCAGTGGTTACCTTTTTCTCATTTACTTTCTCTGCCTTTACAGATACAGCCGTTTTTGCTTTGTTAGCACTGATTTCAAATGTAACAAGCGTTCCTTTAGTAAGATCTATCTCATAGATAGACTGTCCTGTCTGGTTTCCATCATTTCCACTGTAAGACAGATTAAATGTTACATTCAAATCATCTGCCGGTGTATAGCTGCTTGTAAAGCGGTATCTTCCGTCGCTTGGCGCTACAAATGTCATATATTCTGTACCGCCTGCATTTGCAATGACTACAGACTCGCTGCCGCCTTCTTTGACAGATTTCACCTTATCAACGCGCAGCACTGCTGTACACGCCTTCTCAGATGTAAGTTTTATATAAATTGTCTGTCCCTTTTCAATCAATAAAGCTTTTTGGAATGCAACGTTATTTGTTGTCGTAGTATTGCCCTTATCGTCCGTTACTTGAATCGGCGTTGCTGTTTCCTTTTCATTAGAATCCTGTATCCTACCATAACGCTTTGCCTGAATCGCTTCGGATGCTTTATCCGTATAAATATGATATAAACCAGATTCTACAGCCGTAAATGCATACCACGCTTCCCCGTTTTCACTTATCTTAACCGGAACATCTGTATCCGTCTTTTCAACTGGTGCTGCTTTCCTTGCTGTCACGCAAACAATATATTCACTTGCGGCACTTGATATCGGGAAAGGCCGCATCCACTGCCCTTTTGAAAGGGGCTCTTCTTTCGTCAAAGATTCATCAATTACGCCATCTTTCTCAAATGTAAATGTATAGTAATTATCTTCTGGTGCTTCAAATGTAATCCAGCTTCCTCCATGAACAGGTGTTCCTTTCTCTAAAGATACAATTGTATACTCTGTTCCGCTTGCTGTCATCGTAATTCGTGTTTTTTGATTTGCTCTGACGATTCCTGCGTTATCAACAAGGAAATAATAGGTTTCACCTTTCTCCATTTCTCTGTCAAATACGTTCGTTCTATTAATGCCCTGCACACGCTTTAGTTTATCTCCATCCTTATTGTATACAATAAATGTTCCATTATCTGTACGTTCAATCTCATATCTGCCATATGCTGGTGCAGTAAAGGATACCAGTTTGCTTTCTCCATTACCTAATTCTAATGTGATTGCATTACTTAATGTAAGAACATCCACACCCAAAATATCATCTGGTGCATTGGTAAAGCCATAATCATCTGGTACATTATCTCCATAATAGCCCTCTGCCTCGCCTACTGCATTAACAGTAACCGTCCATCTGGCAATCACTTTCTTTGTTACTTTTGATGTAACGGTAATCACAGTGCTGCCCTTCTTTACTGCCTTTAATGCAGCCGTAAAGCTTCCCGCATTTGCCTTAATCGTTGCTGCTTTCGGATTTGAACTTTTCCATGTCAGCGCATCCGTCTTCATCAATGCTGCTTCTGGATTATTATAGACGAACTTATTAATCGTTTGATATGGATTATCTTCCATATTCCATTCCTCATCTGAATATCGTCCATATACATCCAAATCATCACTAAGCGGCAGACTTAATGTATATGCATTGCCTGATTTTAGAATCGGATAATCCGCGAGGCGAATCGCTGCATTGTCGTCATCATCATCTTTATTATTATAGTTAATTCCCACGACAACACTTGAGCCGCCATCACTCTTGGAAGCAGTCACATCATAGTAGCTTGCTGGCACATTCGTTGTCTTTAGTCTGGTTTTGATCGGTTTTGATTCATAATCTCCATATACTGCAGTTATTGTCACAGTATAATTGGAAAGTTTTGTCAGAGAGTATCCTGTGTAAATATTATTATAGGGTACATCACCTATCTGATAACGGTATTGGCTCGCTGTTTTCTTCGCATCTGCCCATCCCATATTCTTTAATATTCTATTATCATTTGCATTTACAAGTTTATTATCAATAATCTTTCCTGTTGCGTCCTGTACTTGAATTCGGAATGCAAGTTTACTGCCATCCACCGTTGTCTTAAAATCGTTATTTGCACTGTAATTAAATGTTACATAACCAAATTTATCTACAACGTCTTTCGCTTTCAGACTCTTAACAGGGTCAATTGCTGCCGATTGCAGTGTAATCTTTGCCGACTTTCCGCCGTTTGCTTCCACTACGCTGTCTGTAACATTCATTACAAGTTTTCCGCCGGGCATTTTTGCTGTAATCCTGTAATCTCTTACCAAACCATAGTAAATAACAGGCTCAATCTCAAAATACTCATTGGATTCTACATCAATGCTTAATTCCGGCACATAGTAATCATAAAACCCTATTAATTTTGTATTTTTCTGCTTATAGGTAAGATAATCGCTAAGTGAAACCGTATTACCTACCTTTAACTTAATATTTTTCCCAGTTATCGCCGTTGGTTTTGCTGTAATATGCAATGTTTCAACATCATAGCTGCCTGTTTCCGCATCATATACAACAACATCTACAACGCCGACCCCTTTCAGGCTGATCTTACCCTTATTATTGATTTTTGCAATCTTAGAAGTCGGAGCAAAACGATAACCGCCAACTACTACCGAACCACTGCCTGCATAAAAATTATCCGTTACATAATATGTCAGTTTCGGATTGACATATGTTGTCTGATCTGCTTTTGCTAAAGGCAGTCTGCGTACAATATAATCAATTTCATCCGAATAATCTTTACTGTACTTCTCTCTAAAATAACCATCTACCAACAACTGCGTCGATTTCTGCTCAATCGCAATTTCCCATCTGCCGTTATTTTCTACAGATTTTAATGTTTCGTCAAAATAACCATCAAGTCTATATTCCTGCGCCTTTGTTGTTTTAAAGGTTTTTAGTGCACCTGCGGTTGATACTGCTACCTTATTTCCATCCTCCATTGTGCGAAGCGCGCTGACGTTGCGCACATATACCGTATATTCTTCGTTGGGTACAAGATTAGTAAGTTTATGATAATAATTTACGCCCTTACTACTAAATACACCATCTTCGCTTGTGCAGAATAAAGGTTCTGTTACAAATGCACTATAATTTCCATTGGTAACATTACCGATTTCCGTTTCAAAATTATCTACGGTTTTCTTGCCAGCCAGTACATAAATCTCTCTGCGGTATCCGCCTGTCGGTCTTGTATAATTGATATATGCATACAAATCATGCGGTTCTACTTTAATGCCTTTCACTGCCGTAATATCATTGACTGTAATCTTTACGGTCGCTGGTTTAGCGCCCTCTATTTTCTCTTTTTTGCCTTCTACTTCATTAGCAGGATAAGCGCTGATTACAGCAGAACCCTTACTAACTGCTGTTACATAACCCGTTTCAGACACATTGAGCACAGCACTGTCGCTTGATTCATACATAATACAAATAATATCACTCATCTGCTTTTTGCTAATCTTTAAATCAAGCTGTTGTGTTTCGCCAACTGCCATTTTCTTAACGGGTGCATTAAATGCAAGACTACTTGGCGCAACTGCCTTTGAGAGGTCTTCCATTAAGATGCTGTTTGCAAAATCAACTGTAAAACTTTCGCTGTAACCGTCTTCCCAGATAATCTCAAACGTTTTCTTATCCTTTGCAGAAGCATCAAATGCTACCGTATATTGAACAAGCCTGCCCTGATAGTTGGGTGTACCTAACAGAATCCCGCCTGCCGCCTTTATACTATTTTCATATACAATATTTTTTGCATATTCTGTTGATTGCTCTGCATTGTACTCTGCTGGCGCTGTTATTTTGATTACAAAATAATTTCCTGACAGCCATTTCTTCTGTACTGTATCATATATTGCCTTGGTTGTATATTTAATGCCCTCTCTTGGTGTTATGGTATGGGTATATCCTTTTTGTGCATCGCCAGAGATATCATCATTTAATTTCGTGCGTGCAATATTGCCATAAGTGTCTGCTTTTGAAACGGTTACCGAATCAACTGTTGCAGCATCTCGAATCGGCATAAATGCAATGGTTTCAAATGTGAGCTTATAATCTTTACCTTCTAGTAAAGAAATGCCTCCTTCCGGAAATTCTGGATAAAGGCTGCCGTTATAAGTAACATTGTAACTGTTATCACTTGTAAAATATCGGCAGCAGTCATTCCTGCATAATATTTTTTATTTGCATCTACTACAGGATCGATTGCGATATCCGCAGTTTCAATAACGACTTTTACCTCTGTTTCTGCTGCTGCATAACGTCCCGTTTCTCCTGCATAACTTATCTTGTAGGCATATGTCCCCGCATCTACTACATCACTTGCTGCAATTTCATTCTTATTGGCATCCAGCCAAGTGTATGTAAATTTTGCATCCGCAATTAGTTTCTCTTTTCCGTCCTCGTCCACAGCAATTGTACTGCCATCTTCTGTATCCGCTTCTCCTACTACAACGGTAAGAAAATTATCAACCTCTTTCTCAACATCAATGGCTTTGCCGTCATATACTTTGCTGATTTGCAAGGTATTTTCTTTCTTTACCTCTGCTCTTACAACCGTTGCAATAGCCCCTTCCATCTTGATATTTACAAGCGTATTGGTTATCTTATAATTTTTATCAAAATCTCCTGCAAGCTTTACAGTTAGTTCAGCAATATAATCTCCGCTGTTTAAAAGCAAATCGGTTTCTTTTAAAGCGTTTTCTGGTGTTCTCTCAGCGTCTGTATTCCATATGGATACCGATGCTGCGCCGTCAATATATACTTCCTTGTTTAATTGCTCTTTGTTCAGAAGTAATTGATACGCCTCTATAATCTGCTTTTTTGCATCTCCAACGGTTGTTCCCGGCACAGCCTTATCACTTTCGTTGTAATCCACTGTAATTTCTGCTTTTTCTATACAGAAATGTACTGCCTGCGTTTCAGCCGCCTTCCAAGCGCCCGCACTGTCTGCCGGAAGCGATATTAACATCCAGTATTCACCTGCATTTACCGGAATAGTTCCATCTGTAATATTAATATATTTTCCTTCCGCATCTTTCTGCTGCCACTTTACATCCAGATGTGCTTTTAATTCATTATGTTTATCGTTATCGACAACTACATCCAGATAGGACTCTCTGATTACATCATATATTGTTTCAAAAACATTTTTTTCATCTTTTGCGTATATTGCGGAAATTGTCTTTGTTTCCGCATCATAGCTTAATTTATTATATTGGCTATTTTCATTAATAGCATTTTGTATCCCCGTATAATCAATTACAAGCTGTACTGCGTTATTTTGTTCCGGCGTCTGCTCGCTGCTTTCTCCCTCCATAACATCAACTGGCTGTGTTTGATTCACGGTTTCTGATATTTCTTCATCCGATTCTGTTTTCTGCGCATTTGTTTCCTGCATTGTTGTTTCTTGATTTGCCAGTTCATTAGATTCTTTTTCATTGGAACCTGCTTCACCAGAATCTGTTTTGTTTGAAGCTGCCTCACTTGAAGCGCTCTCGCTGGAATCCGTTTCATTAGAATCCATTTCACTAGAAGCTGTTTCTTTTGAATCTGCCTCGCTTGACATCGTTTCACTAGAAGCTTTCTCGCTGTTATCTCCATTTTCGTCTAGCAATTCTTCTTCTATGGATTGTTGCGCTTGCTCCTGTACACTTTCTGCACTATCACTTTCCACAGATTCTACAAAAGCTTCCGTTTCTACAGCTTCCGCCGCCAACGCTGTCGCTGGCGTTGATTGGAATATCATTGCCACGCTTAGAATCACCGGCAAAGCCCGCTTAAACAGTTTTCGTCTAAACATTCTTCATTACCCTCCTATTCCATATTGTTGCTTTAACTGCCAGGTTTCTTCACTTTTTCATAAATTTCCTCTCTTTCTTCAATATTCTGCATCTTTGTTTTATTGATCCCACAAGTGACTGAATTATCCTTTCTGCCCCATGTGTATTGCCCACATCTTCCATATGGATTAGGCAGAAATTTGAAAATCTTAACATTTGTTGGTATACCATGCTGCGGCATGACCTTGAGAATGTTCTTAAAGAGTACTTTGAGCATAATTGTTTCTTTTTGTGCATATGTGTGGATATAATATTGCCAATAAGCAAACATATATTCATAGTTACATAAATGCACGGATTGTTGTTATTATATTTTGTCAATACCGCAGCACGTCCGGCATTTCTGTTTCAATTGAAAATGCGTCGTTTGATGCGGAACGCCGCAAATTTCAGAATATGCCTATTGAATATTATATCGCTTTATTTTTTTATGGCAATGGATTTTAATAGAAGTAATATTTTTTTTGCATATTTGTGCTTAATTTTTCATTATTTTATACTTTTTGCCTAAAGTTAAACACTTTTTATCTATTCATACCCTTATACATACACTCAATTACTGCATAAATTGAGCCTTCTCTGCTTCTCCTTGAAAACATTTTCCTTTATAAAAATTTACATAATTATGCTGTACAGTAAAAATATTTGCCGTATAGTTGCGCCAGCCGCACACCGCAAAGCGGCAATTTTCCAGTGTGCATTTTGTTATACTAAATGTCATTCTTTTCGGTGCTTAGGAATTGTTCAGGAATTACTTGTGATAAGTACGCCGTATAAATATTCCTATGCAAATTACTTTGTAAGCAGAAGAAAATCGCAGGCATAGGAGGCAAAGGCATAAAGAGCAATGCCTTATGTCAAGATATTCTGATGCTGCAGATGGACATTTAGACAAGTAATTGCCATGAGTAATTTATTAACAGTTCCTTAGTATAATTCCGTGTGGATTATCCTATCCGAATCACCGCACACCCTATCCGCCGTTGCCTATGCATATGCTTTTATTTCTGTCTTATTTTTTTGCAGAAATTTGCGTCAAAAAAGACAACGCCTTATCTTCCAAAAACGTTGTCTTCTACTGCTAATCAAATATGTATTATTTTATTGCCTTTATTTTAATTCCTATATTTTAATTCCTATATTATAATTCCTATATTTTAATTCCTCTATTTTAATATCCCTATTTTATCTATACATTAGTTCTGTGGCAGCACAAACTGTCCAATCAACTCATTCATGGTAATTGCCTGTGCAGATAGTTCCTCGCTCGTTGCAGAGGATTCTTCAGCAGTTGCTGAGTTAGACTGTACTACCTCCGAAATCTGAGTAATACCAAGCTCGGCCTGCTTCATTGCATCCGCCTGATCTCTGGAAACCTCACTAATCTTCTTAGATGATTCTGCAATTTCCTGAATACCATCGACAACCGTTTCAATAGCCGTTGCGGCGCGCTCTGCCGCCTTATTCCCTTCCATAACTTCCTGAATCGATCCTTCAATCAACTGACGTGTGCCAACTGCGGATTTCGTACTCTGCTCCGCAAGCTGCCGGATTTGATCTGCCACAACAGAGAAACCACGCCCTGCTTCGCCTGCTCTAGCCGCTTCGATAGAAGCATTTAAGGATAACAAATTTGTCTGTGATGCAATATCTTCAATTTCAGAAATAATATTTTCGATTTTTCTTGATGTTTCGTTAATACGTTCCATCGCATCAACCATTGCTTTCATCTCAATACGGCTGCTATCTGCTTCTCTTACATACTTCTGTGCCTGTTGATAGGATAGGTCTGCACCATCTGCTGCTTTTTGAATATTTTCTGTAATCGTAGTAATGGTTGCCTGCAGTTCCTCTACCGCACCTGCTTGATCAGTCGCACCCTCCGCAAGACTTTGCGACGCATCCGCAAGATTACCCGCACCCGCTGTTACCTGAGAAGACGCTTCCTCAATAGATTGAAGCGTTACAACCATCTGATCACGCATATTTCGCATACCAACAAGTATTTTTTCAAAAGCACCCGTATAATAGTCAGGAACCTTTGATTTTACTGCATAATTTCCTACTGCCATCTGGTCAAGGACATCACCAATATCATTGATAATACTGTTCATAACAACTGCCATATCACTGGCTTCTTTGATCATATCTGAGACTTCATCATTTGATGACAGTACAGGGAATGGTGATGACATATCCCCCTTCGCAAATGTCTTAAAGCGATCCATTAATGCATTCATCGGCTTTACGATACCATTCGCAAGATTCGTTCCCAGCCACATAGTAAAGATAATTGCAGCAATAATAACCGCAACCACAATTACTGCAAGACTGATACTTAAAATCCATAAATCGGAAGAAAGCTTATTTCCTTGGTCAACATTTAGTGTCATTAAACGGGAAAGTTCTGCGTAAATAGAATCATACATCGGCGACAAATCACCCATTGCAAGCAGTTGGGCTTCCGTAGCATCGTCCACATCCCCTGTAGTGCCTAAATTAAGAATCTGCTGATCCAACGCCCAATAATCATCAAGGAGATCTTTCACATTATTATAGGCCTGCTTTTCGTCATTTGATGTTACCGTTTTCGCAACAACTGCAAAGTATTCCTCAAATGCCTTTTTCTTAGCATCATGTACCTCAATCACCTGTTTAATAGCATCTTCTTGATCATATCCGATCGCCGCACGTGTTGATGATCTTGCATCTGCAAATACTACCATCGCCTTGCCAATATCACCTTGTGAAAATCCATAATTTACCAATGCGCTCGCATACATTCTGGACATTACAACCAATGCAATAACACCTGCAAAAGCAGCTATCCCTGCCATAGCTGCAATAATTAGAAACGATTTCTTCAACCTCTCCGCAATCTTCAACTGCTGAAACATACAATTACCTCCTTTTTTTTACAACCATATTAAGAATTCTTATCGTAACCTTACATTTCATTCCAAAGGTTTCCTATCGCATTGTTTAGGTCACGAACTCTTAAAAGCTATAAAAACAAGAGTCTATCAATATAGGTTCAGTAAAACAACTTGATATTACGCAAAATCCTTAACATTTATAAAATATAATTTTATTATACTCTATATTTGTCATATTTGTACAGTAAAATTTTACTTTTTTTTCATAAATGATTACAGATCCACCTTGTCGAACTATAGCCATTTTTATACAATTAAAATATACTTAGGAATTGTAAATAAATAACTTGTTAATTTGACACTGTATCAATGTTCAGCTACAAAGAAGAGAATCGCAGGCGTAGCGGGCTACGTCAAGATTATCTAATGCTGCAGATGGACATTTAGACAATTCCTAATGATGAGTTATTTATTGACAGTTCCTTACGCTTCTATTCTTTGGTCTTTACCTCCAGCACATTAGCAAGCTGATTCATTCCGTTCTTCACATACTCCATGGATTGGAGTATTTCGGATACACCTGTTGCCTGCGCTTCAGTAAATCCACTGATTTCAGCAGTGTTTTGTACAGCGCCCTGAGAAATATTCTCCACCTGTTCCATTGCACTAAGAAGCTGATCTTTACCCGCCTCGCCTGCTCGTGCCGCCTCAATTGCCGCATTTAATGCAAGAAGGTTTGTCTGCTTTGCAATCTGCCCAATACTTTCAATGATTTCACCGATAGAGGAGGATTTCTGTGCAAGCGATGTAACTCCCTCCGATGCCACTTTTGTAGATTCTATATTTTCGCTGAATTTCTTCCACAATTCGCCTATCGCAATAATACCCTCATCATTTTTTCCCTTTAACTGCTGTTTTTTAGAATTCCCAAATCCATAGAATCCTCCTCCAAGCACTTTATAATATGTTACTTATATTTTATGTTTTTTTATATTTGTTTCTTATTTTATAACATATTTTTCACATTATCTACAAAAACAGGCAAATTTTCATGTGATATATAATAGAAATTGCTATATTTCGTGCCAGAATACGCAAAAAGACAGGCAAACCATATATATTTGGTTTTGCCTGTCATATTATTTCGTTTCTCCAATATTTATATAGCAAGTAGATACTATCGCTTACTAAACTGCGGTGCACGACGAGCAGCCTTTAAGCCATACTTCTTTCTCTCCTTCATACGAGGATCTCTCGTAAGGAATCCTGCTTTCTTAAGTGCCGGTCTATAGTCCGCATCTGCCTGTAGCAGCGCTCTGGAAATACCATGACGAATTGCGCCTGCCTGACCAGTATAACCGCCGCCACGTACATTTACCAATACATCAAACTTATCAACAGTATCTGTCAATGCTAAGGGCTGGCGTACAATTACTTTCAATGTTTCCAATCCAAAATATTCGTCAATCCCTCTTTTGTTTATCGTAATATTACCTGTACCGGGCATTACATATACCCTAGCAATAGATTTCTTTCTTCTGCCTGTACCATAATATCTTGAAGCATTTGCTGCTTTTGCCATTTTAATATCCTCCTTTATTTGTACCCTTGGTTAAAATGTCAATACTTCTGGTTTCTGAGCTGCATGTTTATGCTCAGGCCCTGCGTAAACATAAAGTTTCCGATACATCTGACGTCCTAAAGGTCCCTTCGGAAGCATTCCCTTAACAGCGTGCTCAATCACTGACTCCGGCTTCTTCTTTAACTTCTCTTTCAATGTTTCCTGTTTCATACCGCCAACATAATCGGAATGGCGGTAATATATTTTCTGATCTAACTTTCTGCCTGTTACAGCGATCTTCTCTGCATTAATAACAATTACATAATCACCGGTATCCATATGCGGTGTGAAAGTCGGCTTGTTTTTCCCTCTCAAAATGCTTGCAACCTCTGATGCCAAGCGTCCCAACGTCATGCCTGCTGCGTCTACTACATACCATTTTCTATCAATTGTAGCTGGACTCGCCATAAATGTGTTCATTATGTTACCTCCATATTTTAAGCCTGTCGGCTCTCCTTTGATGGATATTCCTATATGATTCTCCCAATACGGAATGTCCGGCCGTATTTGATAAATCCATAGGTCACCTAGAATACATACATCGGCACATACGCTTACAAAAATCGGGGCTATGACGTTTCTAATCGTATGTCGCCACACTGTGATATTATATTATACAGTTTCTGGTATGTCAACACCTTTCTTACCTTTTTTACATACTTTTGTTATTTTGGGTTACTTTTCACACCCATGCCAAAGTAGTGGGAATCATGCGCCAAAATGCTTGCACTTTAGCATTTTGTGTGCAAAATCTGTTATAATTCACACCTCAGTAACTTATAAGCTAATAAAAACTGGCATGAGTGTGAATTGTAACTATTTTGGTGTACCAGTTCAGATACTTCTGAACTATTACATTTTGGGTAACTTTTCTCACCCACACCAACAATCTTACATTACACCTAACTACCAAAATCCACAAATCCCTCACTGTCAATTGTGACATGCGGAGAAATGCGCCGCATATACGCAAGTACTTCCTCTTTTTCTGTTCCCTCCAAATGCTTTGTCCTGCAATCCGCCTGGCGGCAGGGGATAAATTTTAGATATTCCAGTGCCTTATCCTTAATAGAAATTTCAATAAGGCAGGTATCCTGTGTCCTAGAATTAAACCAGTAATTTCCTAAACTATACACCACCGGCACACCTGCTACTTTATCCAGCTTCTGCAAACAATGCGGATGATCACCCATAATTAAATCCACCCCTGCCTCTGCATAAAGCGGTGCCTGTTTTTCTTGCAGCCAATCTATCTCCTCTTGACTCTCTGTACCCCAATGTATATATAAAATCACAAAATCACTGTTCTCCTTAGCCTCCGCAATAACAGAAAGCAGCCTTGTTGCATCCATACAGCGCAGTACACCCGCACGGTTTTGTGTCGCCTCCTTAGTATCCGGCGTACTGGTACGCTCAATCTGCGTAGCGCTAACAATCGCAATTTTCATGCCGTTTGCCACAAAATAAACTGGTTTTATAGCCTCCTCAAGATTTGCCCCTGCACCAACATACGGAATATCCGCATTGTTCAGCGTTTCCAATGTATCCAACAGCGATATTTCCCCAAAATCAAAGGAATGATTATTGGCAAGCGACACCACATCTACTCCAAGCTGGTGCAGAAAATCAACATGCTCTGGCTTGGCACGAAAGGTAAACTTTTTCTCTGGCGTCGGCTCTCCTCTATTTGTAAATGTAAACTCATTATTCAGCATAAAGATATCCGCGCTGCGCATTTTATCCAGCAGTTCCGCCGAAAACGTATCTTCAATACTACTCCCGCGGTTCTTAAACGTCGCCATCATTGCATAACTGTCATCTAGCAGAATGTCGCCCGCAAACGCCATTATCACTCTGTCGCTCTCTGCACATTCTACCAATTTCACTTTTTGCCCATCCAAAGCTGCCTGCTGATAAAGTGCTTCATTTAATGCCGCATTTTCTTCTTCCAAAGAGTTTTCTGGTTCTAAAAGAGTATCTTGCTCTATGCGCTGTTCCTCTCCATATGCGAAAGAAGCATCCTGTCCGCCTTCAGAGGTATCTGCATCAGCAATAAAGGAGCTTGGCGGTTCTGCATTTTCTATAACATCTCCACCAACAAAATCTGCAAAATTCACGGAATTCTGGGGACGCTGTGCCGCCTGCGTACCCGAAATTATCCCAAAATCATCCTGTTGTGAACTGTTGTTTCTTCGCAGTATTAAACTGTATGCCACCATTGCTGTCAGCCCTGTTACTACCACCAAAAGCACTGTAGTCATAAAAATACGCGCCCGCCTTTTCGCCCTGCGCCTTCTGCTGCTCCTTCTTCTCACCATACCATCAAGCCTCCACATTGCAAAAAAGACCCCGCTTTTCTCCAAAAACGAGGTCTTTCCTTACAACAAAATATCGGTTTCCTTAATACTTTGCAACATTGATCTTAATGCCTGGGCCCATTGTAGATGCAAGTGTAATGCTCTTTAAGAACTGCCCCTTTAAACTTGAGGGTCTTGCTTTCACAATCGCACCAAGCAATGTATCAAGATTCTGTTTCAACTGCTCCTCCGTAAAGGAAGCCTTTCCGATAGGACAGTGAATAATATTCGTCTTATCAAGTCTATACTCAATCTTACCAGCTTTAATATCATTGATTGCTTTCGTAACATCCATTGTTACCGTACCAGCCTTCGGGTTTGGCATCAAACCTTTTGGACCAAGTACCTTACCAAGACGACCTACAACACCCATCATATCTGGTGTCGCAACAACCACATCAAAATCAAGCCAGCCATCGTTCTGGATCTTAGGGATCAGTTCGTCGCCACCAACATAATCTGCTCCAGCAGCCTCTGCCTCTGCAACTTTATCTCCCTTTGCAAATACCAATACACGCACGGTTTTACCTGTACCGTTCGGAAGCACGACTGCGCCACGGATCTGCTGCTCTGCATGACGTCCATCGCATCCTGTTCTAATGTGTACTTCTACGGTTTCATCAAACTTTGCAGAAGCAGTCTTTTTTGCAAGCGCAACTGCATCTTCTATCTCATAAAAGGTTGTGCGATCAACTAACTTCGCGGCTTCCTTATATTTCTTTCCATGTTTCATACTTTTCTACCTCCGCTTAATTCTCTACAGTGATGCCCATACTTCTGGCAGTACCCGCGATCATGCTCATAGCCGCCTCAAGACTTGCCGCATTTAAGTCCGGCATCTTTAACTCTGCTATCTCCTGAAGCTTTGCCTTGGAAATAGTAGCAACTTTTGTCTTATTTGGCGCAGCTGATCCGCTCTTAATATTACAAGCTTTTTTCAGCAATACTGCTGCAGGCGGAGTTTTTGTAATAAAGCTAAAGCTTCTATCCGCATAGACTGTAATCACAACGGGAATAATCATTCCATCTTGATCTGCGGTCTTTGCATTAAACTGTTTGGTAAACTCAACAATATTTACCCCGTGCTGTCCAAGCGCTGGTCCAACTGGTGGAGCTGGTGTTGCTTTTCCGGCAGGGATTTGTAACTTAATATATCCTTCTACTTTCTTTGCCATAAGGCACCTCCTATTTTATTCTCAGTTCTGCAACTGTTTTGTGGTAGATAGGGTGGATTCCCCCTCCCACAGTGACAAGCTGTATATCAACAGCCATATCCATTTTATACAAGTCCATTCGCTATTTTATTACAGATGGTTCAAAATGTCAACCATAAAAAATAAACTGTTCTTAATTCTATTTCGAATTCTTCACCGAATTAATCCCACATTTTCTTAATATCAGAAAAATGAATTTCAACTGGTGTTTCACGTCCAAACATCTCCACATTAATTGTGACCGTCTGCCTTCCAGCGTCAATTTTCTGAATAGTACCTACAGTATCTTTCCAAACGCCTGCAACTACATGAATTACATCGCCTTCTGCATATTCCAGTGCTACTTCATTGCCAAAATCAAGTGCCCGCAGTTCCTCATCTGTCAATGGTACGGGTTTACTTCCCGGCCCCACGAATCCTGTAACACCTCTAGTATTCCTGACAACATACCATGCGTCATTGTTATCTGCATCCATATGCAGCAGCACATAGCCCGGAAACAGTTTTTTCTGCGTACTTTTTTCTACGCCATTCTTTACTTCCATTACTTCCTGCAAAGGAACTCTTACTTCAAGAATTTCATTCTCCAAATGCCTGTTTTCAATCGCTTTCTCAATATTAGCCTTTACCTTGTTCTCGTAACCGGAATACGTATGGACAACATACCAGCCCATACCCATACCACTCTTATTGTCGCTTAACGCGACTCTGCTGTGCGGCTCCCCGTCAATCGGTTCTGGTGCCTCCGGCATAGCATCTTCTTCAGTTTCCTCTGAAAATACGTCCTCCGTTTCCCTATCTTCTTGATATAAAGCTCCTTCAGATTCCTCTAATTCAGAGTTTATATACGCATCCTCCTCTGATTCAAATGTTTCCGATTCAGAATTTGTATATTCATCCTCCTCGAATTCAGATGCTTTAGATTCTGAATTTGTATATTCATCCTCCTCGAACTCAGATGCTTTAGATTCTGAATTTGTATATTCATCCTCCTCGAACTCAGATGCTTTAGATTCTGAATTTGTATAATCATCCTCCTCGAATTCGGATGCTTCAGATTCAGAATTTGTATATTCATCCTCCTCGAACCCAGATACTTCCGATTCTGAATTTCTATATTCATCTTCCTCTAATTCAGATGCTCCAGATTCTGAATTTGTATATTCATCTTCCTCTGGCTCGGATGCTTTGGATTCAAAATTTGAATATTCATTCTCCTCCAATTCAGATGCTCCAGATTCTGAATTTGTATATTCATCTTTTTCTGGCTCGGATGCTTTGGATTCAAAATTTGAATACTCACTCTCCTCCAATTCAGATGCTTCCGATTCTGAATTTATATATTCATCTTCCTTTAACTGCGATGCTTTAGATTCAGCCGCGATATATTCGTCTGCCTCTAATCCAGATGCTTCGGATTCTAAATTAATAGAAACCTTCTCTTCCGATTCAACTTCTTTAGATTCTGTATTATCAGAATGACTCGTTATAAAATTAGAATCTAAATCATCTTCCAGCACACTGCTGTTTTTTGACAATTCATCTTCCCCCGAAAAATCGCCGATTCTTCCTGCATTCTCCGAGAACCCTTCCTCTGCGCTGCCAGTTTTCTCTGCGTTTTTCGTTACAACTTCCTCTAATCCAACCCCTGATTCCTGCTTATTATCTGATTCCGATTGCTCCAAAGGATTTTCTTCTGCTACCGGACGTGCAGGCATTTTGGGTGATACCGGCTGCCACTCTTTCATCATCGGTGTGAAAAGCTTCTTGGCTACCGCACGGGGTTTCGCACTGGTTAAAGTCTTATCTTCCTTCTTTTCTTCCATACCATTACCTCACGCGTTTAAATGCCGGCTAAGAAATTAATGCCAAATTGAATTACAGTATCAAAGAAAGTAATCAGAAGTCCGACTACAATCGAAATACAAAGTACCGCTACGGACTCCCGAAAGGTTTCCTTTTTGTCAGGCCATGCAATCTTACTAAATTCTGTTTTTACAGACTTCCAGAAACTGGTCTTCTGCACATTTGCTTTTGATGAATCTCCCATCGAATGCCTCCTAAATTATCGTGTACCGCTGCTTCCGATTGCTTATTTTGTTTCCTTATGCAATGTATGTGTTCTACAAAATCTGCAATATTTCCTGATTTCCATTCTGTCAGGATGTGTCTTCTTCTCCTTTGTTGTATTGTAGTTACGCTGTTTGCACTCTGTACAAGCTAATGTAATCTTTGTACGCATAATACCACCTCCGCCAGTGTTTAAAATAATAAATATCCATACTACATAAAAATGCACCTCAAGCCTTGTCCCCGCATACTTTAATATGGACTTATAAAAATAAGCATACTTAAAAATAAGCATAAAAAAAAGACCTTTTTCGCATCTTGCTTTTCAAATATATCACACCAAGCCACGATCGTCAACTGAATTTTTGCAATTTTCAATAATTAAAGCTAAAAACATTTCATGATATTTTGAGAAAAAATTTTTGAAGGGAAATCGCAAAAAGAATTTTCAGAATTTTTTTCCAAAAAAGGCTTGATTTTTGACAATTTTCATGTTACCTTGTAATTAACATAAAAAGTTGCAGATATCATGGCTTGTTTTCAGAAAAAGACTGATTTTTCGACGAATTATCCAAATTTATTGTCTTTTTTTGATTACATAAGTAATAGCCCATAATTTTCCGCATAGACAAAACGCAAACTCTGCAAATGCAAACTCTGTAAGTGCAAATTCTGCGTTTTTTGTCGCCTATTTTACGGCAAGCCACTAAGGAATTTGTTCCTATAGGGCATTTTATGCCTATTTTGCATGCGGAAAAAATAATTCAGAGGGGAGGGGCGCACATGCCAGTTTCATTTGCTACATTACAAATTTTTGATCAATATTTAACTACATATCGAAACCGTGATGGTTCTGACAAATCAAGCAAACGCAACACGCGTTATGCCACCCATGATCAGACAGAACTCAAGGATGTATACAACACCATCCAATGGAAAAACCGTTTTGCCCCCCTTTATATGAACGACCCTACACCACAGTCCATAGCTTATGCCGTCCATTTAAAGGAAAGCGCACAGAATTTAAAGCAAACAATTGATTCGCTGAGCGGTGACGGAACCGGTGAGCTTTTTTCTATGAAAACAGCTTACAGTGACAATGAATCCCTCGCTAGTGTAGATTATGTGCCTGAGGACTCCAAGGCAAATACACCAAATGATTTTACGCTTGAAATTCAGAATTTTGCCACGCCGCAGATTAACACGGGCAGTTTCCTGCAATCCAATCAGCCAGTCAGCTTAGAGCCTGGAAACTACTCCTTTGACCTTTTAACAAATACTATTCACTACGAACTGCAGTTTACAGTTAATCCTAACGAAACAAACAGTTCACTCCAAAATAAGCTTGCACGGCTTATTAATAATTCTGACATTGGTGTCAGTGCAAAAGTTGTCAAACATCGCAAAGGCAAAAAAAATATTAAAAACGCCCAAACACTCAGCGCGCTGGAAATTACATCAAATGCTTATGGAAAACCCTTTCAAGGACAACGCCATTTTACCATTACCGATGAAAATACCAGCTACAACAAAGGGATTGTAAAATATCTGGGATTAAACCGTATTATTAAGGATGCTTCAAACGCTGTCTATACCATTAACGGAAATGAACAAACTTCCTATTCCAACGTAATCAACGCCTATGGAGCATTCCATATTACGCTGCATCCAGAAAATACGAAAAAAAGCGACAGCGCATACAATAAAGGAAATCGCAGCGCCAAAATTGGGCTTTATCCTGATTCCGAATCGCTTTCTTATAATATAGAAACATTTGTTGACGGCTATAATCATTTCTTAAAAGGTGTTATGGCAGATATCTCCGAATCCGAGGGAGAAAACACAGCGGCAGCCACTGACGGCACAGTAAAGGAAGCGCAGCAAAACAGCTTAGATGCCAGTCAGCAAAGTTCTCTGACGAAACTGCTTTCAAAAGATTTAACTAAATTTTTAAAACTGCATAAAAAAAGCCTTGAAGGCTATGGAATTTCGGTAAACGACGACGCGACACTAGAATATGAAAAAACTGCGGAAGGCACAATGACAGACCCTGATGCTTTAAGAAGTTTTGGAAATCACGTGCTGCGGAAGCTGAATGCAATTTCACTAGATCCTATGGAGTATGTAGATCGACGTATTTGCGCATACCCTAATCCGTTTACAAACTATATTAACCCTTATATAACCAGTATTTATACAGGGCTTTTGTATAACGTCTGGACGTAAATCAGACAAATAAAGGAATACAGCTTAGAAACCCCAAAATACTAAGCTGTATTCCTATTATTTTATACTGCTTAACAGTTATACTAAACTGCAAAAAGATTTGCCGTTTAGCTGCGCCAGACATATACGTTTAACCAGTGTTGTATGATAAATTCTGGTGTTATGTATATATACGCATAAACAATTGCATTTTCTACACACCCGATTCCTGCGGTTTCCACTCTCTCGCCATTTGTTCGTATTGTTCTGCCTGCTCTATGAATCGACTATAATCAACGTTATAAGAACAATGTTCGACATCCCATTCGACGACGCTTTTGTGTTCCCCCGCTATCCATCGACTATCCTTATCGTCATAAGAACCTCCCCTGTCAGAGATTCCTTCCACTATATTTTCTGCTGCCGTTTCTTGTATCAAAGTTTCTTGCATCAAACTTCCTTGTACCGCACCTCCAACAGCCGCCGCAAGTTGCCGCAGACTGCCTGCAAGCGCCATAAGAGCCGTTTTCCCACTGCTGGCAATATCAATCTCACTCTCACAGTCAAACGCCGCACGCCGGAACCATTCAGACGCTTCTGCATACTCCTCTTTCATCATAAAAAAGTTTCCCAGTTCCAGACAGACTTCGGCTGATGGAATCGTCACCTCCTCGCGCAGGCACGTCTTTAATATCGAAACCGCATCCTCCTCCAGTCTATAGATTTTCAAAAGAACTGCTATAATCTGGCGGCACTGCAATTCTTTTCCATTCTGCTTCGCCGCCGCAAGCGACCATTCCAAAAATCCCTTTGCCCGACCTAAAGCCTGCGGTGTACCTGCCTTATACAATTCTCGAACATACATTTCAATTAGTCGGTCGGAAAGAACTCCTTTTTCTGCAATAATTTTTTCAAATACTCCAAAATCGCGCCCACTGTGATCACCCTGTGGATAGTGCCGCACCTCAATATCACTATCAAACACGATCGGACTTAAATTTACCGTTTCATGTACTGGCTCCACCCATGTAAATTCCCGCAGGCGTTTAAAAAGTTTTGGGCGTCTGTCCCTTGCAAAGTTTTCCGTCGGATGATCAGCCTGCTCCGTAATATAAATCATCTGTACAATTTCTACCTCCGGCAGCAAAACCCGCTTTAATGCTTGAAATTTTAAACGATTTTCCGCATCGATCACTTCATCCGCATCAGCAGAATAGATATAATCCCCCGTTGCCTTAGAAAAGGCAAAATTGCGCGCCGCCGCAAAATCCTCCTGCCATACATAATCATAAATATACGGCGTATACGATGCCGCAATCTCTTTTGTCCTATCCGTCGACCCTGTATCGACAATAATTATTTCGTCCATAATATCCGCAAGTGAAGCAAGGCATTTATCCAACACTGCTTCCTCATTCTTTACAATCATACAAGTTGTAAATTTCATCGTTTATTTCTCCATTCTTTTTTCTAATTTTCTTTCGGAATACTCCATACCAAACGATAACGCTTTTATTTGCAAACAAAAGGAGAATCTAATTGCTCGTGCGCATGAATCGTTTGGTCTGATTAACCACAGTATAGCGGAATTTCTTCTGTTTCTCAACTAATTTCAACAAATTATACTTATCGTCACTAAAATTTGCCAAATCACCCGACTCACGAGCGGGAAACATCGTGAATATATGGGAAATTTAACCACTCGTGAGTATAATCAACTGAGAAAATTAATATTTTTAATTTCTGATAATTTACATAAATTGTATTAATATTCCGAACAATTTTGACGATATACATTATGTAACAGTTTTTATGTAACTATAAGGAATCTGTTCGCTGGCGCGTCGTCATATATGCTCTGGTGCGCAGCTTTAATTGATATTGAAAGGCGGGTTGAAATGAATTATAAAGAAACCTATGAACTTCTATTACAAACATTATGTGAATCCTATCGAAAAATGCTGAAACTTTTAGACCAATTGGAATGCTTTGATGAACTGCTCGCTGAAATTTCCAGTAAACACAGACCAGATACGCGAAAATTATGTGCTATCACCACCCAACAGGAACGACTGATACAAAACCTTGATCAGCTTTCCATCTTAATTGAGCAGCTTCACGAACGGCTAGATCCAATGTCTGAATTATGTCACGAAGTGTTTGTTCATCCCATGTATCAGCATATGGAAGATTTACAATTGCTAAGCTATTATCGTATTCGAACCGTTATTAATAAGGAAGATATCAATAACCCTGATATTATAGCGCGACTAAGCAATTACAGAGAATCTCTGGAACTTGATGCACAGATAGAAGAAGTACCAATGTCAGAACGTCAAGTATTTATGTTTGTACCAGATAGGAAAAATTAATTTTCCTATGAATATAAATCGCGCAGTGCTTTCACAGCTTATTTTATCTAAACAAGTCTACGCATAAAAAGGGGCTATCGGAGAAAATATTTTCCCGACAACCCCTTTTTATAATGAAAAAGTACATTCTCCCCTTCTATTGAAACACAATCGTCCTTCCATGTGCTTCTGCATACTTAAGCAGTTCTTGTCGAAAGTAATCTTTCTTATTTTGATTTCCTGTTGTTTCACATAAGTATAAAAGCCTTCCATACACATCGAAAACATCTTCCCCAAGCGACTCAAAATCTGACATACGTGTCAGTTTGATAAAAATTAAAAGTGCCCTTAATTCATCACCACTGCCCTGTACAGCCTTGCCATATAAATATTGATGATTTGCTGTTGTAAGGTATGCTTCATGTGCTGTAAGCAATGCACACGCCTGTGCGTCCATTCCTAGTCTTAATAGTGTTTCTGCATAGGAATTCAGCGCAACTGGCATAAAATTCTTCTCCATATTCGTATTTAGCGCAAAACATTTATCGTATGCCTCTGCTGCCTGCGCATAACGTTCAAGAACAAAATTGGACTGCCCAATTTGAAACAACAAATAATCATCCATATGCCCATCCCCAATAGATTCCTCTAACAATGCAAGATTGCGTTCTTGCTTTTTTAACATTTCTTCTTTGGGAATATCATAGCCATAGTGATCCACTTCTGCTGGAACTTCAAAAGTATATAAAACCACCTCTTCTAAATTGGTTGCATTTTTGGGAGTAATCTGTTCATGAATACGAAATTTGTATTCAAAAAAATTCTTATTATAAAAACGCGGAACCGTATCATATTGGTACTGATATGAACCATCTGATAATGTATACACATTGCGCAAACGAATTATCCCTACACAATTGTTATTTTGTTGCATACATTTTCGTATCTCATTTACATTTAACTTTTGAAGATATTCATCACAATCGAGTACCAATATCCAATTATTGGAAGCTTTGCTTACGGCAAAATTCCGTGCTGCACTAAAATCATTAACCCATGCAAAATCATATACTTTACCAGTATAACGCATTGCAATCTCTTTTGTTCGATCGGTTGATCCAGTATCTACTACAACGATCTCCCAATTATATTTCCCTAAATGCTTTAGGCAAGTTTCAATATATTTTTCCTCATTTTTTGCAATAATACATACACTAATCGGTAATTTTGCCATATATGCAACCCCTTCTAACTATTTAAAACCCGCTCTTTCTCTGCTTTGCAGGCATTATATTTGTCAATAAATAAATTTGCCATTTCATCATTACCCATATCCTTATATATTGCAATAATGCTTTCATAGCAATCACCCAAATTTTCTCCTAATGTATTCACATCTGGAAGTGTTGTTGCCTTGATATAAAGAAGGCATGCTTTCAATGGCTGATTATTATCCATATATACTGCTGCATGTGTAAACACAAACTTTGCTGTTTTACATTTCGGCGCATATCGATTCATTAAAGTAAGTGCATCTGGCGCCCTGCCAACACGCACATAGGCCTTTGCCAAAGCAATAATTAACATCTGCACATATAGATATTCTGGTGAGGGCTCCTGTTCAATCGCCTTCTCGTAATATTCTACCGACTCCTCATAATTTCCAATAATAAACAAAGACTGTCCTATTTGAAATAAGGTATAAACATCATCTGGGTTCTTCTCAAGATTTTTATAGAGCAAATCAAGATTACGCCCCTGCTTTTTATCCATATCCTCTTTGCTTAATGCATACCCATGATGAATTACTTCCATTGGCATTAAAAAGCAGCTTAACATCTCCTCACGCTGCGACATATTCAATGCACATATCTGTTCATGAATTGGATAAAAATATGCGTAAAAGTTCTTATTGTAAAATCTCGTTACATCATCTACGCTGAAGCTGTCTTCTCCGCTATCCTTAATAACCAAACTTTTCATTCGTATTACACCAGTGTATCGTGCGTATTTCTGCATTAAAATACGCGTAAGTTTTAAATCAAAGCTATTTACATATTCATCACAATCTAATGCCAAGATCCAGTTATTAGAAGCATTTTCCGCACAGAAATTCCGCGCCGCTGCAAAATCATCTATCCACTCAAAATCAAGCACCTTCGTTGCATATTTTTGGGCAATTTCTTTGGTGCGATCTGTAGACCCTGTATCGGTCACAATAATCTCAAATCCATATGGCAATAACCTTCTCAGACATTCTTCTATATGCTTTTCCTCATTTTTTGCAATAATACATACTGAAATTGGTACTTTTGACATATTGTTACAATACTCCTTTCCTAATTAAACATAAATCTAAGGCAGTATTATAACCGAAATTCTTCGATTTACTGCCTTAGATTTTATTTTCATAAAGCAAAACGCAATTTGTTAAATTTTAACCTTGTAACAAGGTAAGAACACCTTGATTTGACTGATTTGCCTGTGCCAACATAGACTGTCCTGCCTGCAGCAAAATATTATTATTTGAATATTGAACCATCTCATCTGCCATATCCGTATCACGAATTGAACTTTCTGCATCTGTCGTATTTTCAACAACGTTATCCAGATTATTGATGGTATGCTCTAAACGGTTCTGTACAGCACCGAGAACGGAACGCTGTGTAGATACACGGATAAGCGCATCACCTACAATATCAACCGCATCGGTAGCATTGGCGCCGCTCTTATCAACAATCCCTATACTATTACTGTGCAGCCTATCAATTCCAACGCTTGCAGCAGAGATGCTATCAATTTCTGTCGTAATTTTATTACTTCTATCACTGTCTGAACCTACATGAAGGTCAAATTCCAATGCATTGGATACAGCAGTAAAAGTTGTCTTAATATATGTATCATATACATAATCCTCTACTGGTGTTACTCCGGCTTTCGTCGCCTCATCTTTTGAAGCATATATTTTATCTGCTACTCTAGCCTGCGCCGTTTTAAATAAGCCGCCTGCATAATTACCATGTTCATCAAAATATTTATACAATGCCATACCAGATACAGGATTACCGTCCGAATCATAAAGTTCCCCTTTTGCGGAAGCAATTTGATTTTCCTTTTCAAAATTAGTACTAAAGTCTGTATATTCTTCAACAAAACGATATCTATCTTTCACTCTGTTTTGATCATCTATAAATTCTGTAACAGCATCCCCTTTTGCTGCATGAATAATTGTATTGGTTTCTGTATCATAAAAATATAAATCTTTGCTTGCTTCCACCACATCGGTACTGCCATTTCGTTGTAAATGCTGACCGGGGGTATCCGCATCGGAATCTAACGTTTTATTAATCATAACCTTATTTCCTGTCTTAAGATTATCAGGAACATCATTCAAATAAGGTGTGATATCATCATTCTGCCGAATCACATTTGTGGAAACAGGTGCATTCACCTTTGCAGATGTCACACTGTCACTGACAACATATAAATTCTGTGTACCTACATAATTCCACTTGTATGATGGGCCTCCATTTGCAATGCTGACTTCATCATTCTTCTTATCCAGCATCCGATAGTCCTCAACATACATATTCGTTGTACCGTTGTCTTTATCTCCCTTCAAAAGATAAAGTTCATTAAACTTCGTAGTTTCTGATATACGGTCAATCTCCGTTACCATTTGATCAATTTCATCTTGAATATACTGACGGTCTGAGATAGAGTTCGTACCATTAGCAGCCTGCACACAAAGTTCATTCATTCTCTGAAGCATATCCTGCACTTCAGCCAGCGCTCCCTCAGCAGTCTGTACACAAGAAATTCCATCCTCTGCATTTTCAGATGCCTGTGTCAAACCTCTCATCTGCTTTCTCATTTTCTCTGAAATCGCAAGACCTGCTGCATCATCTGCTGCACGGTTAATACGATAACCACTCGATAACTTTTCTGTAGAGCCTGAAGAACCTTTTGTTGTAATTCCCAACATTCTGTTGGCGTTCATTGCTTTCATATTATGTTGTACTACCATATTCTCTCCACACCGAGCTCCTCTCCCGGTGCTTCCTCCTTTCACGCCTTATACTTTATTTATGCTCTCATCCAAACTTACCGCTTATAGCGGCACAAACAAACTACACACTTTTAGATTAAATAAATTATTTATGCTCTTAATAGTTATATCGGAATGTTTTCAAACAACTTTAGTTATTTTCAGATTTTTTGTTAATTATTTATGTCAAAGAAAACTATTTACAGAATTGTTTATGGAATTGAATAAAATTCTAATAAAATAGCAAAAAGGGGCTGTCGGGAAATAATGCGATACACCCAATCTATTGCATAGCTTATTTATATAAGCGACAATATATTGTGGGTAAACTGCATTATCCGACAGCCCCTTTACTACTTTATGTAATCTTTTTATGCAATCCTATAGATTAACCCAGCAAAGATAATACACCTTGATTTGCCTGATTAGCCTGTGACAGCATTGACTGACCAGCTTGTAACAAAATATTATTATTTGAGTATGTTACCATCTGATCTGCCATATCCGTATCACGGATAGAAGACTCTGCTGCCTGTGTATTCTCCACAACGTTATCCAAGTTGTTAATTGTATGCTCTAAGCGATTCTGTACAGCACCAAGTAAAGATCTCTGTGTTGATACTTTCTGCAATGCTGCACCAATTACATCAATTGCATCCGTAGCGTTATCGCCTGTCTTATCTACAATACCAATCTTAGAACTATGCAGTTTCTCAATGTTAAGCCCTGCTGCTGACAAGCTCATAATATTTGCATAAATCTTATTAGAGCGGTCAGAATCTGCACCTACATGAAGGTTAAATGCAAGGTCATTTGAAACGTCTGCTGTATATTGCTTAATATAGGTACCAATGCTCTTTTCTGGAATGGTTGCCGTATTGTTAGAAAATACTTCATCTGCCTTTCTTGCTTGGCTGGTATTAAACAATCCGCCCTTGTAATTACCCTTATCATCAAAGTATTTATCAAGTGCCATACCAGATACAACATCTCCATTCGCATCATATAACTCATATGGTGCTTCTGCTTTTTCCAAAACAGCTGGTGGTGTTGTTGGTGCCCAGAATGTAGAAGGAACTTCTTCAACAAGGCGGTATTCCGATTTCACATTATTATTATCATCCAAGTATTCTGTCATTGCATCGCCTTGTTTTAGATGAACCACCTGCTTTGATTCTGTATTATAAATATATAATTCTCTCGCTGCCTCAACAACTTCCGATACTGTATTTTTCTGTAAATCGCCGCCGCCAATCTCCGTATTAATCGAAATATTTGTAAATGCTGTATAGCTGGCTGTTCGAATATCTGAAGCATCCTCATTCAAATATTGTGTAATATCATCCCCTGTAGCAACTGTTGTTGCAGACTGCGGATTACCTGCCTTTGAAGTTTTAATGCTTGCAGATACCATATAGATATTACGTGTACCCACATAATTTGTCTTCATACTTGGTGTGCCTGGTATACCACTCGTATTCTTTGCATAAGAAACTGTATA
>Ga0224740_10010_pt1 | contig 39465 bp, 40 predicted proteins | sample LIM_E_Water_Bulk_FD_161634 | JGI IMG/M metagenome (GOLD analysis project Ga0224740, IMG submission 161634) | Enriched cells from gastrointestinal tract of the lab mouse from Pacific Northwest National Laboratory (PNNL), Richland, Washington... | ecosystem: Host-associated > Mammals > Digestive...
AAAATTTAAAACTATAGAGTTTTCCTATCTTCTTAAGTATATATCGGAATATATGACGAAAAATTTATAGTCTTTTCCGAAAAAATTCCCCTCTATACAGCAATGTAACTTAATCAAAAAGCTGCTCCCCTGCTTCATAAGACAGCCTATAGCAAGTCTAATGCTGCTCCCCCGCATAGAGCGCTTATTGCAAAGCAAGGGACAGCACGCTTCGCGAACTATCCTTATATTAAACAAACGCTGCCACGCTTTGCATGACAGCGTTTGTAAGAAAAACGCATTTCATTTTATCTTATTTATCTCCCAGCAGTGTTTTAAGAGCCTGTAATCCGTCCATATTGACTGATTCGCTGTTCGCCTCCTGAATCTGGGCATATACCTCTTTCCGGTATATAGGTACTTCCTTAGGTGCGCTGATGCCAAGCTTTACCTGCTCTCCCTTAATCTCCAGCACAGTAATCTCAATATTGTTGTTAACGATGAGGGCTTCATTCTTTTTTCTGGATAAAGCTAACATTTATTCACCTGCTTTCTTTGCATTCAAAATATCATAAATAGGGAATTTGACTGCATAATCCTCTCCCTCAACGATAATCTGGCATGCCTTTCTTTCTGCTGCATTGATGACAATAGGGCCTCTTAAGTTGACACTCATTTTCTTCAAATCCGAAGGAACGGTAACTGTCACCATTACCAGCAGCTCATCGGGCTGCAATTCCCCAAGGGGCTTTAGCAATTCATCATCCACCTCCGGGTTATAGTCCGGCCTGACAATCAACGGGTCCATAACCGGCATCGCAAAGGCCGGCTCCTGTATGGACTGCATCCAGTGAATAGAACCGATTCCCCTGTCCTCGTCATGTATCAGCGTGAACTCCGTTAAATCCGGGAATCCGATAATCCCAAGCGGAAAATGAATGATTTTCTCATCTGCTATATCTATTTCCCCAAATACTTTTGTATTGATTTTCATAACCGCTCCTATCCGCGTGTTTTGACACCCGCTGTTAAATATAGTTCATAAGCGACGTCTGCATAATCTTTCCAGTCGCCATAAGGGCTGCATTGTAAGTAAGCTCTGTACTTGAAAGCTGGATAACCACTTCCGCAATATCCACATCTTCATTCTCCGACTGTAATGTTTTAAAGGTGGTCCGCTGGTCCATTAGCCGGTTGCTGATCAAGTCAAGACGCTGGCTTCTGGTACCGTTGTCCGTGACTGCCACATTGGTGTCATCCAGATACTCCTGCGCTTTTGCAATCATTCTTCCAAACATATTGTGTACATTCTCGCGTTCGTGGCTGTATGCCTTTTCCGCAGCTTCATACTGCTTCTTGACCAAAGCATAATTGGGATCGCTTTCCTCCATGGTTTTGAACTTCTTTTCCATATCCGTAAAAGTCTTGTCAATGGCTGACAGTCTTTCAATGGCATTCTCCAGATCCTCCACATCCCTGTCCAGATCGTGGGAAAATACTTCATCTGCCGTAGTGTTCACCTGTACTTTCTGGTTGTATCCCACATCATATTCGATGGCCTGTTTCTTACCGCCTGCTGTGGTAAGATATTCTTTATTATAATTGACCTTTACAGGTACCGGAGGGTTCACAGAATCATCCATCAGTACGTTACCGCTCTCGTCCAGCGTCGTCCCTTCACAAGCAAAATAATGTTCAGGGCGAATGTCGCCGTCAGCCCATGTATTCTTATCGTAGGTAACGCGGATCTCAGCATTGGTTCCGCCTGCTCCCGGCGCTTTTGTGGCATCCTCAACTTTTGAGTAAGCCGTATCGCTGAAGAGGATTTCTCCTGTTTCCGGTACAAACAGTATCAAATCCTGATTATTTTCATTAGCAGTCAGCATCTGCTGATAAGGGTCAGGGTCATCCCCTACAGACGCGTTAGTAGCAGTAAAAGTTGTACCTGGATTGCCGGTAGCCGGATCTATCATTTCTACCTTTACGCCTCCTGTTGGGCCTGCCGGATCCAAATCATCATAAGATACGCGTAATCTGTGGATGTCACCATTTTTGATATCCTGCTCTGCAATATTGGCATAGTTGGGATCCGTAAAGTTATTTATATTCAAGCCGTCCAAATCGCCCACATCGGTATAATTAACAGTATCAAAATCTGCAATGGTGTTCTGCTCATGAATGGTATAATTAGGATAACCGCCGTTCGTTCTTTTCTGGTCCCGCTCCACCTGCTCTGTAAATGACATGGTAGTATCGGTCCTGAACCCTGTAAATACATATCTGCCCGCATAGTCCACATTTCCTGTGGAATAAAACTCGTTTTTAAGGGATTTGATCTGGTCTAAGAGAATCTTCAAATCCTCACATTTCCTGTCCTTGTTGGCAGCGTCATTGGCTCTCCTGCTTATATCCGTAAGTACCTGTGTTGCCGTATCAAGCGCTTTGCCGGTAACATCCAGCCAGCTGTCGGCATTCTTTGCATTCTTTTCATAATACTGAGTCAGCTCCGAAACGCTGGACCTAAGGCGCAGAGCACGGATGGCAACAATCGGATCGTCAGAAGGCCGTGTGATCTTCTTCTGGGTAGACATCATCGTGCTGAGTTTATCCTGCAATATTTTATTATTATTGATATTATACAGAGAATTATTCTGCATAATCTTATTGGTCATTCTCATGCTAATTGTTCTCCTTCCTGCCTATAAGCAGCCGCCATTAAACACCTGTCCGCAGAATCAACTGGTCGTAAACTTCTGTCAGTGTCTGTATCATCTTGGATGCCAGTGTATAAGAATTCTGGAATTTAACCAGGCTTACCGCTTCCTCATCCTCATCCACGCCGGAAATGGAATTCCTCTGGTTGTCAATGGTATTCCGCAGGCTTCCAAAAGTTCCCTGAAAGATATTTGCATCGCTGGCATTTAAGGATACATCCCCTAAAATCGCTTCCAGGAGCTGTCCGGCGGTTCCGTTACGGAAACTGAATTCTTCCCTGCTGGTAAGCATGTTAATCATTTCCTGAATCTTTCCACACTCTTCCACGCCTACTTCGCTGTCGGTCCTGGTTCCCAGAAGACTTGGATCTTTAATCAGTTCACTGTTGATGCAGAAGTTTCCTGCGGTCAGCAGATAGTAGCTGGATTTGTCGGAACCTGCTCCTCCTGCTATATTTAAGTCTGCTTCTGTAAACTGGCTTTCCTTATTTCCCGTAACGCCTGTAAATAAGATACAGCCTTTATTTCCGTTGGCGTCAACGCCGCTGGTAAAGATATCGTTTACAGTCTTGGCGAACCCGCGTATCCAGGAATTCATCTGCTGCATATAGTAGGGAATCCCCTGATATTTGATCTGGGTTTCGGTCTTGGCATCCTTCCCCACACACCCTGCATCAACCTGGGGCACATTGGATGCGCTCATGGTAAAGGTATAAGTATCTGTCCCGTCAAACTCCCAACTGTCATACCGGTACATAACGTTGCCTATATTGATAAGCCCGCCGTTGTCGGAAAGGGTACAGTCCTGCATGCTTTTCAGAAATTCGTCTGTCACTTTGATTTCAACCTGATTGCCTGTAACGCTCTTGATTTCACCGTTAAAATTAGCGCCGTTGTTTCCGTCACGCAGCTGCACCAGGCCTTTTAGTTTTCCACCCATGGCTGCGTTGGTAAGGCTGAAACTGTTTCCGTCACTCCATTTCACATCGTAAAGGCCGTCGGCATCTGTCTGGTTTACTTTTTCATTCTTGTCCCGGGCCACACACTCTAAAGTCTTGTAGCTGGTTCCATCCACCAGGGTCTGCCCGCCTGCAATTCTCACAATATATCTGTGGGCATTGCTCTCCACATTGGGGTCATTTTTGTCGGTGAGCGGGAATTCCATGGTTTCCACATCCACCACTTCCGACAATTCGTCTATCAGAAGATCCCTCTGGTCACGAAGTTCATTGGCCCTCATATTTTTACCGGAAAGTTCCACTACATTAATCTGGTTATTGAGAACGGCAATCTGCTGCGCAAGAGAATTAATATGATCAACGCTCTGCTTGATCTCCAGATTAATGTCTTTTTGAAGTTCCTGGAGATTTCCGTACATATTGTTAAAGTAATCTGTCAGTGCTTTCGCCGCACCGATAAACTCTGTCTTGGAATCGTTGCTGCTGGAATTCGTGGTAACACCCTGGAGGGTAGAGCTCAATTTATTGAAAATCGTCCTGAATCCGCTGGTACCGTCATCATTAAAATAATCTTCCAGTGTCCTCATGTAATACTGTTTGGCAGTATACTCACCATATTTACAGTTATTGCTCCAGTATTTATAGTCGTAAAAACTGTCTCTGACACGGTCAATGGAAACCGCATCCACACCTGCGCCTGCACATCCGTAAGTAGCAAAGGTTCTGATTGCCTTATTCGCCTGCAAAGTCACCTGCTGGCGGCTGTATCCTACTGTCTGGGCGTTTGCGATATTATTAGCCGTGGTGTTCAGTGCCGCGTTTGCAGCCCGAAGCCCCGATCCTGCTATATATAATCCAAAAAATTGTGATGGCATTTACTTCACTCCTTCCTACCTTCCAAGCGCGCTCAATACATGTTCAAGCATCTCATTAATTACGTTAACGTAACGGCTGGAAGCATTATATGCATTCTGGAACATGATCATATTGCTAAGTTCTTCGTCAGAAGAAACGCCATGCACCTGTTCCCTTGCGGCTGCCGTATTGTCAACCGCCACTTCCTGGTTGCTGCATATGCCGCGAAGGACGTACCCGAAATTGGCAGTCAGCGATACCAGATTGTTATAATAATTGATAAAATCGCAGGCTGTATTTACATGGGGATTTACCTTATACTTTTCTTCCTTAAAAATAGCTTTCAGGGCATCGGCTGTTGTCTGGTCAACCTGCCCGTCGTCCTTTTTAAAACCAAGCAGGGAAGGTGACTGTTTCAATTCCCCGTCGATGATCAGATTCTCTATCGTGAAATCATCCGGGTTCATACTGTCAATCTGGGTTCTGAAAATTGCAATTGCCTCCCATGTAGGCTTCCCATTATTATCCAGAACCGGATTTCCATTGGCATCCACGATCCACTTCTTCATGTAGTCAGTTCCCGGCTGCTCCGCTTCGGCCCTGTCTGCCGCTTCCTTAAATACTTCGTTGATCCTTAAGGTGATGGAGTGCACCAGCATGTCAAATTCTGCCTGGACATTCATGACAACGGACTGGGAAACGTATTTATCATAATACTCTACACTGCCCGGATTCTCGCTGCCTGTAATATTTCCATCCATTCCCAAATCCTTAAAGGTGGCTCTCTTATTGCCCCGTGCAAACATCATGGATTTTAAGGAACCAATGTCTGTGTCCCGGTCAGTGGCAATCACCTGCCCCAGATCGAATACTGCGGCGGTACTCAAATCCAGTGTCTCCACACCATTCACCGTGTTCTTCTTAGCCAGTTGTTTCCAGTAAGGGGTATAGAAACCTGTTTCCGTATCCTCGTGCAGGAGAATTTCGTTAGCGGAATCCATCTTTACGAAGTCCACGCCTTCCAATTTGATAAGCACGTTACCGAAAGAGTCTGTCCTGCACTCGATATTTCCCATTGCGGAAAGTTCGTCCAGCAAAAGGTTTCTCTCGTCCTTTAAGTCGTTTGCCCACTCTACATTACCGGATTCTATTCCCATGATCTCCTGATTCAGCTCTGCAATACGCTTTGCATAGGCATTCATGGTCTCAACCTGCTGGGCAATTTTATAATTTAAATTATTCTGATATTCGCAAAGACCTGAATAGACCGCCTGCCCGCGGGATAAAAATTCATTACACCGCTGCATGAATACGCCCTGGTCTACCGGATTGGAAGGATCCTCCGCTAAATCCTGGACCGCTCTCCAGAGGTTGTCAATGGAAGCGGCAAAGGCATCCCCGTCCAGCTCTTTAAAAAGGGCTTCCACCTCTTCAATGGCGCCGGACGCAATCTCATAGTATGCACTCCTGCCCAGCTCCCGTCTGTAATTTTTGTCAAGGAAAGCGTCTCTGATTTGCTTTACACGGGTGTATTCAACACCCAGACCGATTTGTTTCGGAGAAATGGCTGCCACGCCGATTTTATTATAAAAACGGGTACCCTGCTGCACCTGCTGGCGGGTATACCCTATAGTATCGATATTAGATAAATTGTGCGCTGTTGTGTTAAGCGCATTCTGGCTGGTGCGCAGTCCGCTCACGCCAGTGTATAAACTTCCAAATAAAGACATAATATCACCTCATAACTTTCCAAGGATTACTGTTTCGCATCAAAGCCGCTGCCATCCACTCCCATCTGGGTTCCTGTGTTACATGCGCCTTTGTTGTAGTTGGCTGTTTCAGGCGCCGATTTCATTGCCTGAAGCAGGTTCATGTCAAACTCTACCAGTTCGAGAGCGTTCTGAATCAGAAGCCTGTCCGTTTACCCTCTGCACGTCATGAACCGCTGCACTTAATCTGTCGTGTACTATAGCCAGCTTCTGCTGCTCTTCAGGTCTTGATTTAAGCATCTCAACCAGATCAATGAGCATCAGCGAGTTAACATCCTTGTTAATTACGTTAGCGATATCAATAAATACTTCCTGTCTCTTTTGTTCCAGACGGTTGATCTTACCGACAACGATTTGTTCTTCATCCGTGATTTTGGCTAATTCTTCAAGTTCGCCGGCCACAATGACCGGCGTTTTCTTCATGGATAATTCCAGCAAGTTTTCATATTCCTGGCTTTCCAAGTCTAAAACTTCAATCAGGTTCTCCATTAAACTTGCCACTTGGATTACCTCATTTCTTCATACTGCTTTAACAGTTTGTCAGCAAAACTGTCAGCGCTCACTGCATATGTGCCGTCTTTCATTCTTTCTTTGATGGGCGCTGTCACATCTTCCCTGATGTCACCGCCGGCTGCCAGTGCCTGCTTCGCTGTCTGTATATCCTTTCCAATGCTGGAAATCTGCAGCTTATCGGAAACGCCTGAACTGCTCTTAGGCTGGGTTTTCGCTGTCTTCTTCGTATCGTAAACCTTCTGTACCTGTGTATAAGCCTCTATACGCATATGGATTCCTCCTTCCGTGGACCTCCCTGTTGCCTCTCATTAAATCCTATAAATTTTAATTATCTGTTGTACACTATTTGTATCGGATTATTTTTGAAAGACTTTAGAGGACCACGTAAATTTTATTGGAGGCATTTTATTTATCTGTTTTTACATTAGGACGCAGTGCCACGCCGCGGGTCTGGTCGCCTTTGGGATTCGCCCCGAAAACATAGTCATTGCCGGGCAGAACTGCATTTAAGAGGATTCCTGCAATGGCCGCAATTGCAAGCCCCGTAAGGGTAATGGAGGTTCCCCTGATCATAAAGGTAAGGCCGCTGCCGAAGCCAAGGCCGCTTACCAGGATCACCGCCGCAATAATCAGATTTCTTGATTTTGTAAAGTCTACTTTATTTTCAACCACATTCCTGACACCGATCGCGGAGATCATACCATACAGCATGAAACTTACGCCGCCGATGATCGCCGAGGGAATGGAGCCGATGATCTCCGCCATTTTAGGGATAAAGCTTAATACGACCGCATAAACTGCTGCCAGACGGATCACCTTGGGGTCGTATACCTTACTTAACTCCAGCACGCCTGTATTTTCCCCGTAGGTCGTGTTGGCAGGGCCGCCCACCAACGCCGAGAATGCCGTAGCCAGTCCGTCCCCGGCCAGCGTCCTGTGAAGTCCCGGGTCTTCAATGAAGTTCTCGCCGACCGTTGCAGAAATCGCTGACATATCACCAATATGCTCCATCATGGTAGCCAGCGCAATAGGCGCCATCACCAGGATTGCCGTCACATCAAATTTACATATCTGGAAAGGAGGCAGTCCAACCCAGTTTGCCGCCTGCACCCCTGTAAAGTTCAAAATCACACTGCCGTCCGGGTTGGTAATGCCCATCCCATTCATAATAAGGGCTGCCCCATAGGAAATCAGCACCCCCATTAGAATAGGAATGATCTTAAACATTCCTTTTCCCCATATATTAAAGATAATAATGGTACCCAGTGCAATAGCGGCAAGGAGCCAGTTAGTGGAGGCATTAGAAACCGCAGAAGGTGCAAGGGAAAGCCCGATACATATAATGATCGGCCCTGTCACCACCGGCGGAAGGAATCTCATGACCTTCTTTACCCCCAGCAGCTTAATAACCAGTGCCAGCACCAGATAAAATAATCCCGCTATCACAATACCGCCGCAGGCATAGGGCAGCTTTTCCCCCATGGTCATACCTGCAAAGATGCCGCTGTCCAACTGTGCTACTGTCTGGAACCCGCCCAGAAACGCAAAAGAAGAACCTAAGAATGCAGGTATCTTAAGTTTGGAACATAAATGAAAAAATAAAGTTCCAAGCCCCGCACAAATCAGTGTCACCTGAATCGAAAGTCCTTCTCCCTCAAAATATACATTTACCAAAATCGGTACTAAAATTGTTGCGCCAAACATGGCGAACATATGCTGTAATCCCAGAATCAGCATCTTGGGAACCCCAAGCGCCCTGGCATCACGGATCGCTTCTTGCTGCTTACTCATCTTTAAATTCCTCCGCATGTTTATTTATTATTTGAAGCAATGTCCTCTCCGGCCGCCTGCACGCAAAATCTGCTTCCAGAGTGTGCTGCTTCCCGGTTCATAACACTGGTTCTTACAAAGTATAATGATATTTGTCCATTTTTACAAGAAAAATTTGAAATAAATTTGACTTCATCATAATTTTGCACTAAAATTTTAATAACAGTTAGATAAAGATGCATATTGACTTAGGAGGAATGACATGGAACATTTGGAAAACATGGACAATGTATTTATTCTGAATCACCCTCTGATTCAGCACAAGATTTCCCGTTTAAGGGACGAGAACACCGGCACTAACGAGTTCCGCAAACTGATTGAAGAGATAGCAACACTGATGGGCTATGAAGCCCTGCGGGATCTCCCCACAGAGGATGTGGAGATAAAAACCCCTATCGAAACCTGCATGACACCGATGATTTCCGGCAAAAAAATGGCGATCGTGCCCATTCTCCGGGCAGGACTTGGAATGGTAAACGGAATCCTTGCGCTGGTTCCCTCTGCAAAAGTGGGACATATTGGCCTTTACAGGGACCCCGAAACCCACGAGCCCCACGAATATTACTGCAAACTTCCTGAGCCTATCGACCAGCGGACGATCGTTGTGGTAGACCCTATGCTTGCCACCGGCGGTTCCGGCGCAGAAGCCGTGGACTTTATCAAACAGCATGGCGGAAAGCACATTAAATTTATGTGCATCATTGCCGCTCCCGAAGGCCTTAAGAGACTGCGTGAAACCCACCCTGACATTCAGATATATGTAGGCCACCTTGACAGATGCTTAAACGAACATGCCTACATCTGTCCGGGACTTGGCGATGCCGGGGATCGTATTTTCGGGACAAGATAGCCTGAAACATTGGGGACTTTCATTTATCAGAAGCTGCACCAGCAGACGTACAAGATCCTGCCAGATTCTATATCTTATGGAATCCGGCAGGATCTTAAAGAGTTCCCCCTCCATACCCCTGCTTATCCCTTCATAAAAACAGGAATTTTTCATACACCTGCACCAGTCTTCATAGCCGCCGCATAAGTAGGTGTAAAAATGGTGTAGTGGGTGGTGTAGTATTTTTATGTCACCTATTCCTTTTTACAAAATGGATTTTCTTTGGAGTATGCAACCGCTGCATTATTAAATTCATCAGAACTCATATTGTCAAACCGCTCCCGTTGCCACTTCGTATAATCAAACCGTTCCCTGTTAATCACAGCAATAAACCTTTCTGTCTCTACGACTCCCAGTTTCTCTAATAAACAATGAATCCCTCTGTCCATAATTTCAATATCACTGATCATTTAAATCTCCCTCCCATCTTCTAATAAAGTCTATGGGGTTTAACATCTGAATTTCACTTGTTTTATATTTTAACAGCCTGTCATCCGTGGAAAGGAAATAGTCACAGGATGAATACAATGCACAAGCTACATGGTAAGCGTCTTTCATTTTGATTCCGGTTTTCATTATTTCCTCTGCTTTGGACTTTATGATGTCCATCTTGTCAATATCTATATATTCAGCACTGTTCTTCCGTAGAAACTCACTGATTGCCATTCGTTTTGTCTCATATGGATTCTGGCTGTTTTCATACCATAAAACATATGATGTTACCAGGTTCAATTTCTTATTCTTTACCAAGTCCTGTATATACAGCTTTGCCTGTGTTTCCAATGAGATACGGATTTGCTTTTGGTCGTCATATGGACGGTTGAAACAACAGTTATCTAAATATATTTTCATGCTTCACCTCTTTTTCGTTTATTATATACTGACACAAGAAAATTTACAAGGTCTGCGCCATTCAAGTTTGTGTCAATACTCTATTGGCAGCTTACCATTAGTTAAAGTCAAACAATGACTTTCACATCCGATACTATTAACAAATCAAACTTCTATTTTAAGCAAAGACTAACTATGAAAAGTCAAGTCTAAAAAGAAAAATTTTTGAATGAATTGCAGAAATCAGATGTACAAGTTTTTTCGCGGCATGAGATAATGCCATATTGTAACGCTTGCCTTTATAGCGTTTCTTTTCAAGAGCAGTATCTTTTCCTTACAGGAACAGGCGGTCTGCTTTCTATCCTCTGCTCTACAATTTACCCGGATGTATCAGTGTCGGGGATAATTTGAAAGAAGCTGCACGCATGGCAGCAGAGGCCGCAAGCCTCCATGTTTACAGTATGGAATGTGACAATGAGGAAATCCCCACTCCATCCGTGAACCTCTCCAAAAAAGATACAGAGGGAAATGTTGTAATGCCCGTTACAATCCACCCTGATTTATTCCGCACGGAAAAAGATAATGAACGCATCAAGACAAACATCACTCTCCCGGCATGGCTGAAAAGGATTGCAGAAGAACAAAAGGTAAACTATTCCCGGCTTTTGGAAACTGCCTTGATTGATTATCTGCAAATCCCCATGTCCGGCAGACAATAAGCCCTTGCCCTGTTGTCCCATGCCATATATCGGATACCGGGCAGCAGGTTCACACTTCCAAACCTGATAAGAACACCGCCCCGACACTCTCCAAAAGTACAAAGAACGCTGCCACGCTCTGCGAGCCAGCTTATTGTAACAAAAGGACACTTCCCTAAAATTTTCTTTTAGAAAAATGTCCTTATCGTACAAAATATTAACTTGAACTGACACGAGTTTAGTTCATGACAATAGAAAATATGTGAAACAGATTTTCTATTGTATAAAATCATTTATTTTAACCCATTAAGAGGGTTTATTTTGTCGTACTCTTGTCGTACCATACTATCTTTAAGTCCGCAAACCCTTGATTTTACTGGTCTTTTCCGCCAAGCGTCTTCATCGTGGGGAACAAACTCTGGTTTAGTCCATCCTGCTCCCTAGAAGTCCAATCACTTGAAAATCCAGTATTTTTCATTATCTTCACCAGTCCATATTAGTCCACCAGAATATCTAAATTTGATGTCAATTTGATGTATTCTGACTTTTTTGATGTCAACTCACATTTCAGGAAATCCCTACCAAGGACTCTTTCCTAAAATATTGTACTATTGTTTTCTAATGCTTTGATTGCTTCCTGCTTTTTCAATTCTGTAGCTTCTGCGTAAATATCCATTGTTGTTTCAATATTAGCATGCCCCATAATGCTCTGAATCACTTTAAGGTTTGTTTCATTTTCGCAAAAGCGTGTACAAAACGTGTGCCTGATATGATGGCATGAAAAATGGGGAATCAATACAGGGCGCCTGCCTGCCCTTTTTGCCTTTAATATTTCTTCTGCATTATACGCTTCATAAATTCTTCTGATCGCCCTATTAATGACACTTGGATTCAAAAGCTGCCCATCCTTGTTACAAAAGATAAATCCGCTCATCCCGTCTACAACCTGCGTATTAAAGCCTGTTTCTTTCTGCGCCTCATACTCATCCTGAAACGCTTTCTTTACTGCGTCCATCATTGGAATAGAGCGTATTCCTGCCTCCGTTTTCGGGGTAGAAACATGGAACTCACTTTTGCGGTTCTCCATAAACATATAAATCACTGCATGGTTAATGCTGATCAGGCGTTTTTCGTAGTCCAAATCTTCCCACCGCAATCCAATCAGTTCCCCAATGCGGCAGCCTGTTCCAAAAAGCACTGTAAATAACGGCAACCAGTGGCAATACACCGGACTTTTCGCAACATAGTCAAGAAATGCCCTTTGCTGTTCAAGCGACAATGCATGGCGTATGCCTTTATTCTTCCCGCTGCCCTTTTTGATTTCCGCCATTACTCCGTTTGACGGATTGTTACGGATAATGCCATCCCTGACTGCCATTTCAAAGGTCGGGTGCAAAACCGTATGGACGGTATCTACTGTATTGGTCTTCAATCCACCTTCATTGATTAAGGAATAGTAGAAAAACTTCACATCCGAATATTTTATATCTGTTATGATCCTTTTCCCGAATGTTTCCCTTACACAATGGTCATACATATATTTATAATTTGACTTTGTGTTCTGTTTCAGATCAAATTTAGTGGAAATATACCTGTCAAACACATAATTCAGGGTAGTCTTTCCTGAACAGTAGCTATCCAAACCGTCTAACTGGTCTTTTATCAGCGTCTTTTCCTTTTCCCTCAGTTCCAATAAATCATTTGCGTATATGACCCGCCTTTTTCCATTTGGATCGGTAAACTGGTAAATATACCGTCCGTCACCTTTCCTTTGGCTTTCTCCTTTTCTTAAAGCCCTTCCCTTACTGTCTTTTCTTGACTTTGACATCAGTACCACCTTTCTTCCTATCAGAAAGAGGTCACGAATGCTTAATTGTCAATAGCCTGCTCCTGTTTCTTTAATGCATTGAAACCTTCGACTAAAGTTTGTGTTATGGTCAGGTTATGTTCCGCAGCATACATTCTTATCTCCGTATGCTCCTGCTGTGTGAGGCGGATGAACACGCCTTCCTTCCTTGGATTCTCCAATCTTGGCCTGCCGGTTCTTGCCAACCTCCCTCACCTCCGTTTCATAACCTGATAATATTATACATCTTGTATATCAAAAAGTCAATTTTGATATACAAAAATTCGTGATCCTTTCTTTCAAAATTACACCCGGAATGATTCCAGATAATCCTCAAAAATCTTTGTATTTACCAAAGAAACCCTGTTTATCTTATACACTGCATGGGCATCCTGGGCAAGCTTCATAAAAGTATGCTTACTCATAGAATATCTTGCAGCTCCCTCATCATATCTAACAAAATCTTTTTTCTGCGCCTTTACTTCCATCCATAATATCCTTTCATATTTTCTTATAATTTATTGTTGATCAGCCACCCATACCCGCTACAACAAGAAACCTCCCCTTTTTTCCAAATATTCGCCTGTCACAGGTGGCAAGGGTAATGATGCTGGTAGGCGCATGGTCAGGCTCTTCATAATATAACGCCCTTCCCTGCAGTTCCTCCATCCATGCATTGTAGCTTTCCATATCTCCATGGTTCCTTGTACGGAAATCCCATTCTTCCAGATCGTCTATGCTGTATTTGACAACTGCCATCACCTGATAGGCAGTTGCGCTCCCATAAGCATCTGTGAAATAGATGGTCCGGTTTTCCTTGAAATAATCTTCTTTTTCATAATCTAACAGGGTGGAGAACATGGCATCGGAGCCTGTACCCATGTTGTGGCCGTAGATGGTGCGGTTGAAATCCCATACCTGCGTGTCCTTATCCATAAAAGGGCACCCTGCGCTGCTCTTATCCCCTGTAAAATCATGTGAGAGGTAAAAGGCGTTGTCATCTGTTCCCACTACGGGGAAATTGATTAAGGTATCAGGGATGCAGAGCCAGCCTTTGATATCCTCATTTTCACTGCATAGCGCATCCCAATCATAGGCTTCCAATCCCTTCTCCCTCATTTCCGCTTCATACTCCTGCCTGTACCGTTCTGCATCCGCTTCCATTTCGGAGAAAAGTTCTTCCAGTTCCGCCGCCGCTTCCTTCTGCGACTGCTCCCTTTCTTCTTCCAAGATAATGTCAAGCTGTGCATAAGCGTCTGCTATCGCCTGATATTTTTCAAGCTGTTTCACTGCCTTATAGCGGAAGATCCCCATGCCTGCCATGCAGACAATGGCAAGGGATATTCCCACTATGATCTGTACTGCGATCCGCTGCCTTTTCTTTTCCGGCAGGTCAGGGAACAGCTTCCCTCCAAGCCAGCGTGTAAAATATTTTATTTTTTCCATGCGTTCCCTTTCTTCTATATATAAACAGCGGCAGATACCGCCACATTCAAATGAATCTGTTTCCTCATATCTGCCGCCATGATTTCAAAAGGCAGGAGCAAAAGCCCCTGCCGCATTTCAAACTGTGGTTATCACAGCATTATTTGATCCCTGCCTGCTCCTGTATCATAAAATATATCCTTATAATACACATCCACTACAGGCAGCTTTTCTCCATCTGTCCTTCAAGGACAGATTTTCTTCCCTTCAAGCATAGATGCAGCAGCAAGCATAATGCCGCACAGCCCAAGGGCAGCAAGAAGATAAAAGGGTGACGCATAACCAGTCTGGATAACCGGCTCTGATCCTTTTCCTGCATTTCCATTTCCTCCTTCCGTTCCGGTATTGGTATCTGTATCTTTATCTGAAGGGCTGCCTGCCGAATTGCCGGAGACAGTGCCGCTTGTATTCTGATTTTTGTCCGAAGTGTTCTTATTATCCTTATCGTTGGTGTTTTCTGTGTTATTGTCCTGATTATCTTTATGTTCCTTTTCCCATCTTGCATAGAGGCTGATACTCCTGCTGGGCTTATAGGTCTCTCCCTCTGTTCCGATAAATACCTGCCTGTCAGTGTACCATCCCTTGAAGGTATAGCCCTCACGCTCTGCAGCCGGGAGCTTTACACTGCCGCCCTTTACTACTTTGACAGATGCATTTTTTGTCTTGCCACCGTTGGCATCATATTTGATGGTGTAGGTATTTAAGGATTCATTAGTATTATCGCTATCCTGTGTATTGTCACCGCCGCTACTGTTTCCATTTTCTGTATTTCCATTGTTCCCTGAATCACCATTATCACTGTTTTCTTTTGACTTCTCCCATTTCGCATAAAAGTCTGTGTCTCTGGTAATGCGGTAAGTATCATGGTATGCCCCTGCAAACTGCGTCAGGTCATCATCCAGATACCATCCTGTGAAATCATATCCTTCACGTTCCGGCATGGGAAGGTAAAGGCTTCCGTCCTTAATAATGGTAAGTTCTTTTACCTTAATCGTTCCTTTTCCTGCATGGAAAGTCACTTTACAGGTTTCGGGATCAGCGTCATTATCAGAATCTTTTTCTGTTTCCTTCTCCCAAAGTGCGTAGGCTGTCATATCCCTGACCGCTTTCATCTCACTGCCGGGGATTCCAAGAAGGATTCCGCCGTCTTTTTCTGTATACCAGCCAAGGAAGCTGTAACCGTCTTTTTCCGTCTTAGGCAGGCGGATGATACTGCCTTTTTCTGCCTTGATCGGATTTACTTCTTTTCCTCCGTCAGTGTCAAAAGTAATGGTAACTTTCACTGCCTCTTTTTTCTCAAAATGTGCCTTTAAAGTAATATCTCCCTGTACGGTAAATTCCTCGCCAGCCTGTCCAGTGCAGATGCTATCGTCAGAAGCTAAGAACCAGCCAAGGAACTCATAGCCTGTCTTACTGCAGGCAGGAAGGATGATTGCGCTGCCTTTCTCTGCGGAAATGCTCTCCCTTGCAGTCTCGCCGCCGTCAGCGTCAAAGGTGACGGTGCAGATGACCGTTTCATCTTCCTTCTTTTCATAACGTGCTTTCAGGGTAACATCGGCAGAGACAGTGTATTCTTCTCCTGCTTTCCCGATACAGGTATCGCCAGCGTACCAGCCAGTAAATTCGTAACCTTCCTTCGTGCAGTTTGGAAGGGTGACGGTATCTCCTGCTTTTGCAATGACCGTTCCGCCCTCCATCTTTCCACCGTCCGCATCAAAGGCGATCGTGCAGGTGGCAGCTTCTTTCTTCTCATAACGGGCTATCAAGGTCACATCATCAGAGACATTGTACTCTTCCCCTGCCTGCCCGGCACAGGTATCTCCGTCATACCAGCCGGTAAATTCGTAACCTTCCTTGGTACAATCAGGAAGAATAATGGTATCGCCTACTTTAGCGGTAATGTCTCCTCCTTCCATCTTCCCGCCGTCTGCGTCAAAGGTAACGGTAGCTTCCGTCTTTTCCCATGCGGCATAATAAGAGGTATCTTTCTGGGGTGCATAATGCTCCTCCCCTGCATCCCCTGCAAATACTGTCAGTGCTTCATCCTCATACCAGCCTTTAAAGCTGTAGCCTTTTCTGGAAGCATCCGGGAAAGCAATGTTTGCCCCGGGGATCACCTGTGCGCTGTCTGTCCTTCCTTCCCCGTCATTATAGATATAGGTAAGGGTGACAGGCTCTTTTGCCTCCCATTTCGCATAGAGGTAAAGGTTCCCTGTAAGGCTTGTCTCCTGCCCCGGCGCATAATCGGTTCCGGTTCCGTCCGGCTCTGTATTCCACCCGGCAAAGTTATACCCGAAATTTACAATGTTCCCCATAAGAGGGAAAAGCGCCTCCTGATCCATGATGGCCACTGTGTCCTCGCTGGTATACTTATTCGGATCAGAACACATCATGCTTGATCCTGTGGGGCTGTTGTTGGCATCATAGCTGACTGAATATGTCCTGGGAACTTCTGCAAGGTAGAGGTTTTCTCCCCGCTTTTCCGTACAGTAATCCGGGCAGTGCCATACGAACTGTTCTGTGCTTGCATTTTTATGGTACAGTGTGCCATCGATCAGCACCCTGCCCGGCTTGATGCTGTCAAAGCCGCCAAGCACGAAAGTTGAGGTGCTTTCGAAATCTTCATCCAACAGGATGGATGCGCCTGTGTTGTAAAAATAGTGGATGTCACAGGGTTCATAGCCTATGGAAAGGTTATCTTCCATGACGATATTCCCGGATAAGATGATCCCGGTCTCATTCATGTAGCAGATTGCGCCGCCCGCATGGCTGCGCTCTTCTGAAAGGTTTCCGGTAATAGTGCAGTTCCTGATGACAAGCGGGAGCTCCCCTTCCCCTTTGCCTGTCTGGACCGCACTGCCACGCCCTGCCATGTTCCCGGTAATGGTGCATCCGGTGATATGCGCCAGATGTCCTGTGCCGGTATAGATCCCGCCGCCATCATAAGCGGAACGGTTGCCCTCGACCAGACAGTCCGTTACCGTCAGGGATGCGCTGCTGGAAATGCCGCCGCCTGTGGAGCCTGCTGCATTTCCTGTGAAAGTCATGTTGGAGAGTTCTGCGCTTCCCCGGAGTTCCACTCCGCCTCCCCATGTTGCATAACAGTTTGTGACTGTGCCGGATGCGGCTTCCACATGGGATCCTGCTTCCGACTGGATGCCGCCGCCTCCGCCGGATGTACAGCAGTTCCTAATCAGGCCGCCATCCATGGTAAAACTGCCGCTTTGCCTGATATGTAATGCCCCGGCTGTGTGGAGCGGCCTGCCGCTTCCATCGCTCTCATATCCGTCTGTGTTGTAATTATTCTGAAGGACAGTTCCGCCCTCCATGGTATAAGAGCCATCCACGTAGATCAGGGGGCTGTTCCAGACTTTGCCGGAATTGTTGAAATCTCCGTCCAGAACTGCGCCGCCATCAAAGATGATATCCTGTGTAGCAAGGCTGCCGCCTGTCACTGCAAGCAGGACAGTATCGGTATTTGTGGCATAATTTCTGCCGGAAAAACCTTCCTCCCTGCTGATTGTCACCGGGTTCCCTGCATCCTCACTTTTTAAGGTGATGTTATTAGCAGTGACTTCAAGTGTGCCTGATACCCTGCAGTCCTTAAGGACTGTGATTGTGTCGCCTGCCTGGGCATCTACAAAGGCTTCCTCCAGCTCTTCATAACCGGTATCTCCGATCCTTGCCTCATAGGTTACGGTAATGTCCTGCCCCGGTTCCTGATCCTCATCCGGTTTCCAGTTGGCATAAAGCCACAGGTCACGCTCCGGCGTGTACTCACTCCCGGCAGCTCCTACAGCCTTGAAGGTATGCACATTTCCACTTTCAGTTACATCTATCCAGCTTTCAAGGTAATGCCCCTCATAGGATGCATCCGGCAGGATGATACTTTCCCCTCTGGGTACGGAAACACTTTCCATCTCACAGGTTCCCTCATAGGCTTCAAACCTGACTGTGTAAGTCTCTTCCTCTTCCGCCGCTTTTACGGGCAGGGGAACGCTCCCCAATACCCCTGCGCCAATGGTAGATACCATGGCGGCAAACAGGAGAAGGTTTGAAAATTTCCTTTTTCTTCCCATATTCTTTCCTTTCTTTTCTTATTTTGGTTTTCACAGGGTAGCAGCCTGTTTCTTACTTCCAGGCTGCTACCGCATAGTTTCAGGGGCAAAGCCCCTGTTCTTACAGCAACGCTGTATTCACAGCGTAATTTTCCAGCACCACCTCCTTCCAGCCAGCCCATGGAAAAACATAACTACCTTGTGTTATGCGCTTCCATGGAATGGCTGGATTATCATGCTTCTTAAAAATCAATTCCATCTATCACTATTTTCCACTAATAAAAAGCCAGTACCCATACAGGATTTTCATTTGCCCAGCCCCCTACTGGCAGGGAATATGCAGGGCGGGATGGCTAAACCTCTCCATAGTCCGTAACAGGGAGCGCTTCCCTTTCCCTGCCCGTCCTCCGGCGTGCTGTTCCGGCTGCCCTCACCGGGCAGAAGTATCATTATGGCTCCCCTTAGGGCTTCCTGCCATGGGAAGCCCGCACCGGATGCCGCTTGCTGCCTTCCTTCTCCTGTTACGGTCTTTCGGTTTACCCCATATGGGGCAGGCAGATCATGGCGAAGCTCCTTGTCCGGCGCAACTTTATCAAGGGGAAACCTCTTAAAGCCGCTGCATACTGGTATTCAGTTGTCAAGTTTCCTACATTCAGGCGGAAAGCCCTGGCTATTAAGCCTGTATTAATGATAAAAGATTGTCTGGAATTTTTTTACTCATAAAAGTGGGTATTTTCTCCAATCCTTACCCATCTTTGTGAGTGTCAGGCTGTCTGTCTTCAAATTCTGCAATTTTGCTCCAAAAATCTACAAAATAAAAGACACCCAAAGATTCCATGCTTCTTTGGATGCCTCCCACAATTTAATAAATTTTCTCCTGTAACTGTAACCGCCAGCCGGTTATAAATGCAAAATCATCTTCCATCCTATGTAAATACCATACCGCCATTAATTCAATCCAGAAATTCATCCTTATACCTGAATATGGAATCAGCCACCGCTATGGCAAACTTAACCTCACCCACCGTTTTATCCCTGACCAGCAGATATACCTCTTCCCGCCAATCTCTGTACTGTTCATCACTCTCCTTCATATCCATAAGGATATCAAGGGAAACTCCCAGGGCAAGCGCTATCCTGATCAGCGTTTCAAGCCTTGATCCGCTCTGCCCTGTCTCTACTTTCTGGATCACCGTCAGGGAAAGCTCCGTTTTTTCTGCAAGCCTCTCCTGTGTCAATCCCTTTTCCATCCGTATCCTCCTGACATTTCCTCCGATCCTGTCATAGTATGTTCCGCATGAAAAATGTTCCATATATTTTCTTATTCTCCTAAAAATAAATTGACAAGTTCCCTCTGAATTCTCCACCACCCTTTCGCCTGCATATATGTTGTTATATCTTTCTTCCTTTCCATAAAACAGGATTTTTCATCTACTTCAAAAAGCAGCAGACGCATCACCGAAACCTGCCGCTTATCATAAACATAATTTTTTACTAACCGTACTTACCTGTCACCTGCATTCAGGCGATAACCTTCTCCATTTCCTTCTCTAATTCCGATATGTACTACCACATCCTCAACTGAACAGGAAAATACATCGCAGATGTAGTCAATAGATGACAGGTTCATGTTTTTGTTATGCTTCAAACGGTGGATGAACGCTTTATTAAATCCATAATCTACTTCAAGACTGTATGTTGATATTTTTCTTTCGCCCATCATCCGCCAAAACGGATCATATGTCATCATAGGCATTTGCACCTGCTAATTTATAGTATACCGGATGTGGAACCTATCTGCTATCCTGCATATCTGTAGGATAATAGCACAGATTTACCAAGGTCTCACTAAAAAAAGAATTCCATTCCCATAAAAATCACCGCTATATTTCCATCACTTTTATTGTAATATTTTCTTATCCTGTATTCCCTATTTTCCTTTCGTTAAATATAAATTCCTTGCCCCACAACTGCCTTATTTTTCTTTGTCTTATACAATCTGTCCAACGATATTTCATGCCTGTGCCCATACCGTTGCCGCCACAAACGCCTTATGAAAAAGAGCATAAGTACAGATGCACAGGTAAGGCAACAAACCGCCACATACGGCATGAATACAGAAACAGATGTTCCGCTCACGATCTCCGCCCCTGAGAATATCCTAATATACCCTGAACCTTCCTTTGTTCCATGCAGGATGGCTGTTGCCTGTGCCGCTTCCGCCACCTGTTTTGCAAAGTTTCCTCCTGTAACACTTCTTTCTGTTTTTCTTATTTCATGCTGCCAAATAGCCTGTTGTTCCAATTCCACTAACACTCATTTTAATTCCTCCATTGCTATTCAAAAATTTGACAATTTTTCTATTCTCGGCTTATAAAATCAAAGAAACTTTTATAAGCCATGTATCCTTTCATATTGCATAACTGATACTACATATCCATAATATTTTACCACCGCTAACCAATCTGTCTGCTTGAATAAATCTCCATACTTGGAACCGCCCCTACTCTTCCTGATAGTAAGCATGAGAACCTATAAAATTCGTCATAACAGACTAACCTTTCCCGCTATCATTGACATAACAGCAATAAGCATACATATCAAAAGAATTACAATTTTTCGAATCAATTTCATTGAGATTGACTGTTCTCTCTGTCACATTCCCGTCCTTATCCTAAACTTCATATAGTAACAGGAAAGCCAGTTATTATCTTCGTAAACCTTTGCTACACCCACTGTAAAATTACATCCCAACATTCTTTTAGAATACTTAAATCCTATGGCAGATTTCTTCACGAACTCCCATTTCAACTGCCGCTTTTCTCATAATGAAATCACAGCATATTCACAACTTTTAATAGGGTTTGCCCAAATCCTCATAACCAAACCGCTCAACTACCACCTTTTAATATAGAAAATTCTTTCATCTTCATTCTTTGTTTTTGTAAGAATAAATCGGTGATACAAAAATCCAATACTCAGGAACTCTTCAATAGGGAAAACGTGCGTTTTTAGTACAAGCATATTCCAAGTTTGCATTTTGTTTTACGCTTTACATACCTAACAGCTGCCGGAAAGACCCCACATTCCAAGATATTATATCCTTTTCGGAACAAAAAAGATTCGAAAATACAATTCCCGTTTTTCGAATCTTGATTTCTATAATTAAAGAAGTTGTAAGTTTAAAATGGGTTGATGATTTTGAACAGCAAACAGCCAACAACCTCAGCTCCTTAACATCCTTGTTGCTATGGTAGTAATTAGCACTTCCCACATTTAGCAGAGCATGGCACATCTGCTTTACCAGAACCCCTGCATTGTTATAGGATACTGCAAACAATACATTATACCTGTTCAGGTATTTGGTAGCTACACCCCAGTAAAAATCATAGTGCCACTTAATAAAGCTATAGAAACCGTTGACTGTATTCAGGTTAAAAAGTTCTTTTCTTCTTCTGTGAGATTATGGCAGTCCTTTACTGTACAGCCTGTAATTGCAGAAAGACTATGGTAACTTTTAAGTCTATCGCAGAGCATCAGGGTACCCCGGGCAATATGGTCTGCAAAAAGGCCAGCCAGTTCCCCTGCATCCGGTTTTGCCAGTTGGCCGTGGCAGCACAGGCATCTCACTTGCACTTGATGCCGGTACAGACACAGACATATTCGTCAGAAATGCCACGTTTTGGGGCTTTGGCACCATGTTTACGGGCTTCGCGCCCTACAGTTCCCGGAAGGGTTTTACCCTTATAGCATTCAAGGACAAAAATTTCACCCAGCTCAGACACACCGTCAAGCGGGATATGTTCTGTTTCTGAAAGTTCCTGTAATGCAAGGATGAGCTTATGGCGCATATCAAATATCGTGCGGTGGTTAATGTCCAGTTTTTTGGTGCTGTAGTCAATGGCATTCCACTGTATCGTGTAGCTAATGAGCTCCCGCCATACAGCTTCACTAATGTAGGACTGTGACATGATAGTATGGGTTGTTGTCACAAAAGTACGCCCGTACTGTTTACAGAGGAAACGCTGTTTGCCGCATTTGTGCTCATAGCGGATAGCCTTTGTGCCGCTGCAATGGGGCAGTCAGGAATACCAGTGGTAGATTGGATGCCAGAAGTATTTTTATTGCATCAAGCAGTGTATTGACTGCATCAGCAGAAAGCTTTTTAATACACTTGGTAAGTTCTTCGAGCTGGGTCATAGTACTAATCCTCCATTCCTTTAGAAATTATCTCATATGAGATGACCTATATAGCGAACACAAAATACTTACCAACCTATTTTTAAACTAACACCTTAAAGAATAGTGATTAAATCTAGCGAAAAAACGTGAAATTTTAGTTCCCATTCATTATTGAATTCCACTGACATACATTTATTTAAATATCATCTGTGCAAAATCCCGAATGCACATTCTCCATACATTCCAATCATGTATACCGGAATAGATTTTTCTTTCGCAAGTTATCCCCTTTGCCTCACAAATCCGATCATCTGTTTGAAATTCATCCAGAAATAAATCATGGTCTCCAATTGCACGGAAGAACAACTTAAACTCACTACGAAACTTTTCCGCATCATCCAGTATTTTTAGATGACTCTGGTCACTTGCTTCTCTATTTATCATGTCCAATTCTGAGCCTTGTATAAAATCACGCATAAACCCACTGAATAAGCCAATCGCACAGAAATGTTCCGGATGAGAAAAACCAACTAATGCAGTTTGCATTGATCCCATGGACAATCCGGCCATTGCTCGATTTTCTTTATTTTTCTTTACGCGAAAATGGTTCTCTACAAATGGAATGATATCTTCAAGCAATCTCTTTTCAAATAATGTATGGTCTACTACATGCCCCTGCCCTGAAATATCTATCTGAACCATTCCATTATTCATCACAACAATAAATGGCTTAATCTTTCCCTCTGCCAGCAGGTTATCAAGAATCCAATTCACTTTCCCTGCAATCGTCCATCCCATCTCATTTTCTCCATGTCCATGCTGCAAATAAAGAACCGGAAATTCTCTTTCTGCCTCTTTCTCATAACAAGGCGGCGTATAGACCACCATATTGCTCCATGAAGATGTTACCGCAGAATAAAAATAGCTCTTTCTCACTTCACCGTGAGGCACATCTTTAATGCAATAAAAATCCTCGCCCTCAGGCGGGAGCTCCACATAATTGTAAGGTCTGCTACATCCATAGCCTATCGGAAGATATGGTGACAATACAGGGATTTCGTCAATCCATAACTGCACATAATGAATCCCTGTATGAAATGGGCATTTCAAACGCCAAATACCATCTCTTGTCCTGTCACACGGATACTCCTTCTCGCAGATAGTAAATTTCACTTCTTTGGCTTTTTCCGCTTTAATTTGAATATAATAATCTTCATTTTTGTCCTTGATAACAGATGCAGGCTCACTTTTAGGCAAAATTACTCTGTCAAATGCCAATCCTTGTTCATCCATAATGCTTTCTTTGATCATATGTAAATCCTTTCACCACAGTTCTCTATCTAAATATCTTTCAAAAATTCTTCTACAATATGTTCATATTTCTCACGGTCGCATATACTATAAGCATGGTCACGCCCCAGAAAAATCTCCAATCGTGCTTTCGGATTATGGGCTGCTTTTCTGATTTCCTTTGCATCCTCTACCGATACAGCCCTATCCGCACCGCCATGAATAATCATAATTGGAACATTGGAGTTTCTTACAGCATCAACTGGATTGTTTCCTTCTATATTAAGCCCCAGTTTATTAGATTTTCTCTTTATCATCATCTTCATAAACGGATTAGGAACAGGGATCATGCTATTTGCAACAAATACTGCGCCTCTGCATGCCCGGGCCGGTCCACAGTCTTCAATGACATAATCAATTTCGTCAGAATATTGAAGTGCATTCATAGAACTCATTGCCCCCATAGATACTCCATGCAGCACGATTTTGGTATCTTTTCCACACTTCTCCTTTACCCAGTGAATCAATGTCACAATATCCGTAGCTTCTAATTCCCCAAAACCTCCGTTTGGTGCTTTACTTTCACCAAAACAACGTTCATCAAATAGCACCGTACTAAATCCCAATTTTCTGAAAATCTCTGCATAAGGTACCGCCGCATAACGATTCTGTCCAAATCCATGCGCTAATATCACACAACCGCGTGCATTCTCCACTGGATGATACTCTGCAGGGATCTCCACCCCATCGTTAATACACTGAAATTTTTCTGTTTCCCATTTATCATATTCCTGATAATTTGTATCAGAATATATATAATGATTGGAAGCAAATTCTTTCACAGTATTATTTACAACCATTTCCCTTGTAGGGCGGAACATTTGGGGCGGTGCAAAGATAAGATTTGCCATGAATTTCGCAATCCCATAGGTAAATATAAAGTATAAAACTATCACTATCAGCAAAATAATTATCACTATCTTCATTTATTTTTCCTCCTACTACATGTTAGCGCAATAATTAAATGCATCACGTGTTGGTATATACTGCACATCGACCGCATCTGTAACTAACTCTCTTATCCAGTCCGCTGCGTATTTCATTCCCAATTCTTCCAGACAAAAATGGCCAACATTAAAACAGGCTTTCGTTTTTCCCAGGGCGATAGCATCCCGTATATAATACAATATTGTCCACTCTATAATTTCCCCGGGAATTAATGCATCTACATTCTGTTCCTCCATAACCTGCATAAGATCCATCGCATAATCATGATAAAATCCGTCTGATCCCATTCCGTCTTCCCCAAATCCATTGGGATATAGATGTGCTGCGATCAATATCTTTTTTATCAAATCTCCATCACGCCCTATATATCTCATTCCGTTCATACCAATTTTGGATATAAGGTATTCGTTTAATTCCTTCACCTTCATCGGCTCTGGCAATTCCACCAGGTAAGATATAGGCGCCATATTTCCTGTTTGAACCTCATAATTCTCCCATCCCAGATATTTCAGCACACCAGCAAAAATGGCATCTGGCTGATGTATATGCATATGGTCATGATCTCTCCACACTGTTATTCCGTTTTTTTCCAACAAACTCCTTTTTTCTTCATACACTGAATTGCCAAAAGCACCTTTCCATTCCGGATAATCAGGAGTTTGATAAAAGATTGGCTCATGCACTATCAGCAAATTGCAGTGTAGCTCTATCGCTTTTTGGATTACTTCTACCGTAGGAACAAGAGCAACCGCAATTCCGGTACATTCCTTTTCTGGATCACCACACTTGAATTCATCACATCCAGTATAATTATCAATGCAAGGATGATAATCTAGAATCTTCTTAATAACCTCTGAATTTTTCATAAAACACCCCTTATTTCTTTATCAATTGTCAGATATTCTTATTCCATTATTTTTTTCTCTCTGCGCTCTGCCAGTTCTTTTTGAATCGTTGGATACAATTTATCAAGTTTATAAAAGATTAATATTACCATTGCAAGTATAGCACATACCATGGGAATAATCGTAAAACAAAGTGTTATTACAAATATTGCACTTTGCGGTTGAGATGGCAAAGTTGCATCGTATTTTCCAACATCCATAAGCAAGCCAATGACGGAACCAGCAATTCCTCCTGACACCTTAGTCACAAAAGTCATAGCAGCCATCCCAATCCCTGCTGCACAGTAACCTGTTTTCCATTCACCATAATCAATCGTATCTGCAATTAAACCATATAAAACCGCACCGCCCAAAGCACCGCCAATACCTTTTATTGCACTACATATAATAATAGCTGTTAAGATAGTCGGGAATAAGAACTGAATAAAACATCCCAGCGCCATCAATCCCAATCCTATCATCAGAGTATTTCGCTTTCCAAACAGTTTCATCGGAATAAAAGCAAAAAACATGCCTACAAGCTGTGTAATTGCCATGACATTTGCAAACGCTGCATAATAATCGGTATCACCTAACACACCTTTTGCAAAATACATACCAGAACCACCCAGCATATTCGTAAATGTCAAGGCTAAAAAAGTTGCTCCGACAGCCATAAGCCAATACTTGTTGGAAAGAACCGCCTTAATCTCCTCCTTCAGATTTGATTTTTTTGTATTTTCCAATGTGCCATCATCACTGATATTGCGTTCCTTCGTCATTGCAAAGCACAGCAAATGTAAGCAGGCGCCAATCAGAGCGTATACCACTGCCACCTTCTGCCAGGCTCCAGGGTCATTTCCCAACGCTTTTGTCGCAACAACAACAGTTGACTGAACCGCCATAGTTCCAATAACTGCTCCAAACATTACAAATGTACCCAGCACACCCCTTTCATATGGATCACTTGTCAGTGTACAGGTCATTGAGTTATACGGAACGTATAACGCTGTAAGGCACACAGTATTGCATAAATTATAAGTGATAAACACATAAATATACTGGAATAACTCCGATGAATTCGTTGGAACAGACATCATCAATATCCCACAGACCGCATACGGAATGCATGCACGCAATACCCACGCACGACCTTTACCAAACCGAGAATGAGTCCGGTCAACGATAACACCCATTGCGAGATCTGTCACGCCGTCAAAAAAACGAGACACCAGCATCAGAGAACCAATAATTGCCGGATTTAATAGCATAACATCTGTATAGTAAAACATTACAAACGATGCCACTATTGTATTCATTAATGCTGTTCCTACATTTCCCATCATATAAGCTGTTCTTTCGGCCACACCCAGTTTAGCATTTGACTCACTTGATTTTGTAAATAACTTCATTTGTCATTCCTCCTCATACTTTATCTGATCCTATTCTTCAAAAATGAAATAGTTATACCTCTGGCCTGATATACCCCTTTATCTAATTCTTCTTCAGAAATCTTTCCATTCAAAATATTTTCACAGGCTTCTGCATAAACACCCAAAATATCTGTTCCCAACGGAGTAATTTGATGAGAAGGATACAATGCTTTTATACGTTCCTGCGCTGCCAGATCCTTCAATTTCAATATTGTTTCATAAAAAACCTGTACACTGGTCGATCCGTCCAAATTTAATAATACCCCATCTTTGCAATCCGTATCTCCGGAAAACAACCAGCCATTTTTTTCATCCAGAAATGAGACTGACCCTTCCGTATGTCCCGGTGTTTCAATAATAGATACTCTGCGGTTTCCAAGTTCAAAAAACATTTCTTCCGGGAAAGTTTTATGTACAGATGGATAAGCTGTGACAATCCCTTCAAGGTTTAATTCCTCTGAATCCATCATCGTCTCAGGTATGCCATTCGCTTCCGCCACCTGAGTAAATAATGTTTTACAATATGCATAATCAGTATGCAGGCGAAACAGTTCTTCATCTTTTTGAGAAAGATAAACCTCGGAATACATATGATTACCATGTATGTGATCAAAATGCGCATGTGTATTTGCTACAATCAACGGCAAATCTGTGATCTCTTTGATTGCCTTCGGAACATCTGTAAACCCATATGCCGTATCAATCAGCAAGGCTTTTTCTTCGCCAAGCAACAAATACATATAAACATCCGTTCCCATCGCAGTCTCTGTGAAATAATATGTCGAATCATCAATTTTTCTTACTTTTGTTTGTTCCATGTTTTTCCACCTTTCTGTACTATTTTTATGAAACACATTTATTTGTTCCATTATAGTATGATTCTTGTTCTTTTTTCAACATCTTCCCAATATTCTTTGAAAAATCAGCATATTATATAGACTCTTGTTCTTACTTTTTTACAATTCTACACAGAAAAAGATGGAACATCTATGACGTTCCACCTTTTTTCATTCTCACCGGAATTAAGTATTCGTTTTTTACTTTTTCTCCTTGTATTTTTTCCAGAAGAACTTCCACACTGGTTCGCGCAAGCAATGGAACATTCTGGACAATTGTCGTAACACTTGGAGTGATCATTTCTGTAATCTCATTCCCGTCATATCCTACAATCTTCAAATCTCGCGGGATGGGAATCGCCCTTTTTTTTGCCTCTCTCAGGCAACAATAGGCAACAATATCATCGGAAAAAATTCCGTCAACCCGGTTATAGATATCCATATATTGTTCAACTACTTCCTGCACATATCGAAAGGAAACAAATGTTGCATTAAATTCAACAATTGTCACTTTGACCCCATGCCTTTCGAGTATTCTTCTGCATTCATTGACTCTATAATCGCCATATACCCGCGTTCTGTGCCTCGCCGTAATTATCAACACATCCATGCATCTGTTCTCAAGAAAAATCTCGGCGGCAAGCTTGCCGCCATCCTTATGCTCTGATGAAATCATAGGTATATCCGCTCCCAGCATTCGTTCAAAACAAACTGTCGGGATCTCTCTTAACCGACTTATCTCATCTTCTGAAACTTCAGAATTTATAATCAGTCCAGCCAATTGCCCCTCCCTTACAAGGGAAATTGCCTCTTCTATCCTCCCTTGAAGACCAAGAGTGTTAAAAACTATGGTATTATATCCTTGATTATGAAGTTCTATCTCCGCATATTTCAGAAATGAACCATAGAATGGAAGCGCAATATCAGGCAAAATAACTCCAATTAGCTTACTCCTTTGTTTTTCAGCCTTCGGATTTCTTTCGGGAGGGATGTATTTTAGCTTTTCAACAGCAGCCATGATTTTCTCTCTTTTATCTTTTGCCACATAACCAGTTCCATTTAACGCCCGGGAAACTGTTCCAATGCCCACACCTGCTTCCCTCGCCACATCTCTTATCGTCGACATTTGTTTCATCCACTTCCTAGCTACACTCTATAGTTCCACAATGTTTCATGTGGTTTACAGTATAACATACACAAAGACAGGTTTCAACACAAGAACTGCAGCGGTATTTACATAGATGCAGTCACCTGCTCTGAATATTATTCCCCTTGGGAGCCACCAGTTTCCCGCTTGAGGGCCATCTAGGACACAATAGTGATACTGCCCCTGTCGCTTAAAATACAACAGGAGCAAAATTAGGTACAGCCTGTTCAGATAATCATGATTCTATCTCATCAACAAGCTTCTTTAGTTTTCGTCAACTCGTTCAAAATTCCTATGACATCCATTATAAATAACCGCCTGTGCCGCAATAAATCATTATCCTATAATAACTTTTCCTAAAAACCTTCCGCACGGCATTGTTCTTTCCGATATTCATTTCTTTTGACAGCGAATATCTTTTGAAGATTTATTTTTCTAAAAATTACTGTTCTTCCTGCCCCATAATAGCATTGAACTCTTTCACAATCACATCATACAATTCCTGCCGGAACTGCCTTGTCACAGGGTAAGCGATATCCTGATAGATGTCCTTTCCGTTATCATCCAGCCGCCCGGTCTTGTAATCCGGCATAGATACAAACACATTACCCTTCTGTGAGATACCGATACGGATTCCGGTCACTTTAAATACGTCATTCAGGATGATGGAAGCGTTTGCCTTAAGGCATCCCTCCTGCTCCTTCATGGGGGTTACGGTCACTTTGATACTCATGCCGCCTGCATTGATTGTGTTAGCTGTATTATTATTTCCCTTCATATCTGCCTCTTTCTGCACTGTTGTATCTATAGATACATTTTTGCGCTCTTATTTTTCAGCACTTTCCGCCTGAAGGTTTTTATCATATTTTTTTCAGGTTTTCTAAATATTTCAGGCTTTTCCTGAAACATTTTTCCGGCTCCGCCGGAGTTTATCTCCCTTTACGCTTTTGCTGGTACAGAAGTTATCTTTCTTTTGTTCCTGCCATTTCCCTTTTGTAAAATCCCACCAGATACCCGGCTACAACATCCGCCATATCCCCCTGCTTCCTACAAAGCCCTTCCGCAGTCACAAAAAGCATATCCTCCATCAAAAGATAGAGATAGCTGTTCATATCCTGCCTTTTCAGTTCCCTTATGGCATCCATTGCCCTGCCGCTTATGGATGTCTGTCTCCTGGTAAGGCTGATGCCGGATGGCTGGTATGCCATGACCGGCAGTTCCTTTTTCTGTACTTTTGTCTGATCTTCCAATGCTCTGCTCCTTTTCTGTTCCTGCCTCTATTGCTGCCCTCTGCTTTTCTTTTTTCATATCAAATACCTGTTCTATCCCTTTAAGCACCTGCCCAGCTACGGAAAGTGCAGTGCTGCAAAGCCCATACACCATAAGCCTTGGGGCAGTGGCAAGCACAGGGAGCAGGGAAGAGACTGGCGGTGGCTCTGCCCGGATGCGTACCGCCGCCATATACTGTGCGCTCTGGATCACAGCTTTTGTGATATCGTAGATATGCTCCGGGTTCTGGGAATCATGGCATCGGCATAAATCGCTGATATTTTCAATATAATTCTTATCTCTCCCATAGATTTCACTCTCCACCGCTTCCCTCACATATCCCTGCACGTTGCCTGACTTTGCATGGAGCAGGGAAAGTATCTCCTTTTCATTATTTTTATCCAGCTTCCATATCTCCGGCCTTCCCCTCCCGTTGGTGTCGGAAATATCAAAAACATGGTCTACATACGGTCTGTAATGGTCAGAATCTATAATGGCAATGCCTTTACTGCCCCTTCGTACATACCGCCCCTTTTCCCGCCATCCGCTGTAGGTCTCCACCATCTCTGCATCCGGTCTCTGGGCATAGAGCAGGCTGGCGTTCTCAAAGCCCATCTGGTAATGCATCGCTGAAAAGTTTAAAAAGCTGCTCCATGACGCTTCATCCTGGATGATCTTAGGCACGATCTCCCGGTAGATATCTTTTGTATAAATGATACCTTTCATCACTTCCCTCCTTCCCCTGCCCCATAAATCTGTATTTATCTACAACCATGACGGCCTGCCGCACATGACGATCTTTCCCGTAGAGTAGACCGGACGGAACACCACATATCCCTTTGAGGAAGATGCATCCACAAGATAACCGTTCCCTGCATAGACCGCCACATGGGAAATATTTTTATACCTCCCATTTCTGGTAAAGCTGTAGAAGATCAGATCTCCCGGCTGGATATCCTCATAAGCTATTTCACATCCCCTGTCAGATAAGAGCTGCCCCTGTGATGCGGCAGTGTTGGAACCATGGTAGGAAAGGGTGATACCTGCTTCTTTATAGGCATAATAAGTGAGGGAGCTGCAATCGTAATAATCCCCGCTGTCACGCTTTGCCTGGCTGTAAGGCTTGCCAAGCCTTGCAAGGGCATTTTTGACTGCCTGTGATCCCACATCACCACCAAGATTAAGCCTTTCTGCTTCTTCCGGCGTCAGGCTCCCTGCACCGGGGCTTCCATAGCCGCCTGTCAGCCCTTCTATGTTTTCCAGCACCTCCGGCGACATTAAGTAACGTAAGATTTCCGTCTCTTCCTCTGTAAATATTCCTGTCCTGACGATATCCTCACTGGTAAGGAGCGTGATGCGTACTTCCTTTATTTTTATCTCCACTTCCTCTGTCCTGATGGTGACGTTCCCGTAAAAATCCTCTTCCTCGTAAGACTGCTCCACAACCTCCCTGCGGTAGGAGGTACTCATGGATGTCATTTCATCAAAAGTATCTTTTAATGTCCTCCTGTTCTTTTCCGTCATTACCGTTGCGGTATCGCCGAACCCATGCTTCACCATGTAGACCATAAGGATATCCGCCATATTGTCCGGCTCCCCGTCGCCCTCATAGTCCTCATAAATAAGCTCTGTTTCATCCCCGCTGCCGGGATCGGCAAGTTCCTCCTGTACCTTTTCCCTGAACTCCTCTGTATATTCTGCAAGCACCTCCACCGCTCCCGGCTCTTCTGACAGCTTCGGGAGCAGGATGGAGAATGGTGAATTAAAGAGCAGGGTGATGATGACTGTCACAATAAAAACAGGGATAAGGGCAGGGAGCAGGGCTGCACCTATGGAAAGAAGTTTCCCTGCAGCTGCCGCTTTTACTTTCCCGGCCAGTAAATCCTTTACCACTTTTAAAAGGCTGTCCTTCTGTTCCTCCTGTGAAAATTTATCCGAGGCATAGGAGAGCAGCCCGAAAGCGGCTGCCCTGTCCTTCCTTTTCTTGCTACTGCTGCGGCTCTTATCTTTTTTCGCATCTTTATCTTTTCCCTTGTCTTTTTTAATCTTTTTATCCTTCCTGCCCGCTCCGTCCTTCCTGCCGGGGATATCCCCGTCACGCTGGCGGATGGAATCCCCGGCATTCCTTTTCTGGATATGGCTGGTGCTGGTGTTATTTACAGAAATGTTATTATTATCCTGCACCTGCAATAAAGCCGGTTCCCCCGTACCCTGCATTTGAATCGCCTGTACTTCCATCTGGTAAGTCTCTGGTATTTTGGGTGTTCCTGCGCTTTTTGCAGTATCTGCCTCTACACCTGTATTTTCTCTGCCTGATTTCATGCGGCTGTATTTTTCTTTTCCTGGCCTAAAAAACTTCTTCCTCTTATATTTGGAAATCTGCACATCCCTCCTGTCGGAAAAAGACTGCGTATACCCACTTGCAGAAGGGTTTCCTGCTTTATTGTCTGTAGCAAAATTTCCTGATGATTTTTCCCTCCGGGATTCCCCGGCATATTTTTCCCTGTGTGCTTTGGATGTTACCGGTTTTGATTTCTGTGCTTTTTCTTTTTTACCTTTACGCTCTTTCAGGATAAAACCATCTGCCCTCTTAATACTGGATGGCGTATCTTCTTTCCTGTGAAGGGCTGGCTCTTTTGTCTTTATGGTATTTTCATGGTAAGCGGAAGGTCTCTGCACCTGTTGCCCCTGATGCTGTTGCTGTTTTGGCTGACGGTTCCCTGCTGGCTGTTCCTGATTCATAACAGATTCCTTCCGGTATTTCTGCAAGGGTCTTTTTACATGGAGATTTCCGAATACAGCCAAATCTCCACATTTGCTTCCATTCCTGCCGCCTGTACTGTTCCCGTACTCCTGCTGACAGGATTTTGCTGTATCATCTGCATCCCTGCCAGTATTGCATTGTCTCTGTATCTGCGTTTTCAACGGTATTCCTGTACCTGCCCCTGAAAGGTTCTTCTGTCGGAGTGCATCCTGTTTATCTTTCGGGGAGAAACTTGCAGTATTCTCCGTATATTTCTTCCCCTGCCCTGCGTAATGGATTTTCCTGTCTGCTTTCTGCCTGACTGTGAAATTATTATCTGTCCTTTTAATCCTCATAGGCTCCCCTGCCCGTTCTCACGATACCACCCTGCCATAAATGCGCTGCGGTCAGGGAATGGCGGCAGGGGCGTTCCATGAGGGCAGGCGTTCAGGATATCCCTGCCTGTCTGCACATAAGAGAGGACTTCCCTGTAATACGCTGTGTTGGCAGAGGTATATCTGTCACGTGCTTCTGCTTCCCTGCTTTTTTCTGCCTGCGCTACATTTTCTGCCGCTACATCTTCTCCGGGCTTTTTGGTTTCTCCCATATTTTCCGGTATCTGCCCCATAAGCGACAGTTCCCCTTCCGCAAGGGCTTCCAGACCGCATAATGCATTGTGGAATTTCAGGTAATCGCAAAGGCCCTGATACCCCGCTTTCCTGTCTCCGGTTTTGACGGCATTGTCAAGGAGCGTTAAAAATGTGGCAGGTTCTTTTATTGCAGGCAGTACGCCGAACGATACCTTCGCTTCCCCTTCCCTGAAGAAATCTACCCGGTATAAGAGTTCTTTCCCGGCTGGTATCTTTTCTTCCGGCTGGATATCCGCCAAAGGCAAAGGCAGCGCCTTAAGCAGCACTGCCTTATCCTCTTCCTTATATACAAATGTGATAAGCGGGATTCCTTTCTTACGTTCCTCACCGGTAGTCCTTACATCCATCAAGAATTCCTTTAATGCTTTCTCAATGTCCTTCTTCATGGGCAGCCTCCTTCCCGTCCTCAAAAGGGTTAGTGGAAAATAATTTATAGATGGGGCTGTCCTTATCGACAGTGATATCCATGGGCACGATCATGTTGCCATGCTTTAAGATGCCGGTTCCGCTCTGTGCGCCCCGGACAAACTTAAGCTGCTCCGGGCTGATGTTGATGACCTCTGACAGTTTATCCAAATCCGTAGGAGCCTGCCGCAATAATGCCACAAACTCCGAATTGGCAAGCATGGTGGTGGCTGTATAGTTCTGCAGCATATCGACCACATTTTGCGTAATTCCACTACAAAGTCCACCTAATTTCCGCACCTTTTTCCATAAAGAAAACAGGTATTTTGCGGAATACTCCTTATCAAGAAGCACATGGAATTCATCTATCACAAGCCATGTAGCCCTGCCCCTCTTTGCGTTTTCCATGATGCGGTTCCCGATATTCTCCATCATAACAAGCATGGAGATAGCAGATAATTCCTTCCCCATATCCCGGATTCCATAGACCAGAAAGCGGTTGTCGATATCCACATTTGTTTCATGGGCGAAAATGTTCAGGGAACCGCCGATAAACAGTTCCAGTGAAAGGGCAAGCTCCTTTGCCTCCATCTCCGGCTGTGCCACGAGGATTTCATAATAATCATGCAGGGTTTTCTGCTTCCATAAAGTCTTTGTTTTCTCCCCTTCCTGCTTCCCCCTGTTCCTCATGCATTCCTCTTTAATCTCCTGATAAAGCAGGCGCACACAACGGTCTATAATAGATTTCTGCCGGGAATTAAGCGCCTCGCCCATGCACTGCTCACAGATGCCAAGCATGAACTCTCCCTTTTCCGCAATGATGCCCTGAATATCAGATACATCCTCCGTCAGCGCCATTGGGTTGATGTGGTTGCCTGTATAGGTGGAGAGGACTACCACCTGGCCGCCGAACCGCTCCGCTATGCCGAAATACTCATGCTGGGGATCGATCACGATAATGTCATCATCTGTATTAAGAAATACATTTCCCATCTCCATCTTTGCAAAGAAAGATTTCCCTGATCCGGGTACGCCGAAAATGAATCCGTTGCCATTCACCAGCCTTTTCCTGTTTCCAAAGAGGATGTTGCGGCTGACCTGGTTCACACCGTAGTAAGTGCCGCCTTTCCCCGGAAGGTAAAGCTCCTGCACGTTAAAGGGCATGAGTACCGCAAGGGATTGTGTCATAAGGGTGCGCATGGTCTCCACCTGACGCACGCCGACCGGTAATGCGGTATTCAGCGCTTCCCTCTGCTTTAAATAATGCGCCTCTATCTGGCAGGAGTTCCTTTTGCCGATAGTCACTAAGGTTTCCTCTATGGCTTCCAGTTCTTCCTTCGTGTCTGCCTTGATGATGATGGTCACTGCCACATAGAAGAGCCGCTGGTCATTCTCCCTCACGTCATCCATGATCTCCTCGATCTGCTGTTTCTCTGTCCGCTTGTTGTAGGAAATGTCGGAAGAGAAATCATTGTTTTTATTCCGCACCCTCTGCTGGCGGATGATATCGCTCTCAATCCCCATGTATTTCTTCTGCAAAGTGCTGGTGGTCACATCCTTGGGGATGGGCGCTACATCAATGCTGATAATGGTATGCGCCGGAACGGTTGCAAGCTCTGTGAGGAATCTGTCCGATAAGGAACTTGGGTATTTCTTGATAAAAAGTGCCTTGGCAAACCGCTTTTCATCCTGCATATAGGTAGGGTAAAACTTTAACATGCTGTTGCAGATATCATCTTTGTAATCCCGGCTTACCCTTACCGCCTCTTCAAAATCGAAGGAGAAATATTCCTCTTCGCCCATACGGTAAAAATCATGGAGGGTACGCAGGCGTTCCACTCCGTTTAAAGTAACAAGGCTGCTCCCCAGCTCCCCGAAGCCTTTCTGCAGTACCGCCTCAAGGCTGGCAAACGCCGCTTTCGCCTCCTCATAATTCTTCCTGATGATGGAGACAGTAAGGTAACGCTCCTGCTCTATGCCCTGCTTCCCTTCCATGATCTTCTTCTCCATGATCTGGTTGTAGCAGCCACGCTCCGCATCATTCCCGTCACCCTTTTTCTGGAAAAGCACTTTCTCCCGCAGGGATCTCATGTTCCGGTTTTTGTTGTTGATGGTGACCTTGAACTCCACATCCATGGCGTTTAAAAATTTACAGTAGCTTTCAAATATCCCCACCTGCTCCGCCTCGCTGGTGGTGTTGTAGTTCACGTCCGAAAACAGGTAGCTTTTGCTGTATCGGTTCCCCGCCACTTCAAAGATGCCATCCGGTGCGGTCTTAAGGATCTCTATGCACTCCTGCACGCTTTTCGGGGTTTTGTATAAAGGCTCCCCTGCCTTTTTATAGATAGAAAATTTGTCCTGGAATAACCTCAATCTGTCTGCTCCTTCCTTTTATAAGCCGGAAGGGATGGGAACAATCTTTTATATAACTGCTCCCATATGCAGAAAAACCCAGAAAGGAGTTTTCTGCACTCCCTTCCGGGTATGATGGTTGATTGTTTCTGTATAAATTGAGATAATATTACCTCTGTATCTTTTGTTTTTATTACAAATTTATCTCTTTTGTGATATTGAATTTGGGGCTGGTTTTTCAAATAAAAAACACACCTAAAGCTTTATTTAAGTGTGCTTATATCCCATATATCCAGTTACCTTTCCAGTCCGGGTTCTTCCCGTTCCTTCTTTCTGAGAAGCTGCCTGATCTCGTCTGCCCCATGGATTCTTCTTTCCTTCCTATCCCAGAAGATGACTTTCCTTACCTGCTGCTCCCCTGCCGGATATCCGGCTGACCTTATCCTCTGTACTGCATCCTCCCCTACTGCTTTCCCCCTTTCCAGCGCATCGCCGACGATCCGGTAAAGGTATTCGGGCTTACGCCTGTCGCCAAGGTCAGAGAAGATGGCGCTTGCCGCCACCAGTGCATCCCTCATGTACCTTGCATTATCCTTGAACAGTTCGCTGTCAATGTAGATCCCCTGCGCCTCTATGAACATGGCGCAGAAAGTAACAACCGTCCTTGTGTTCCCCTCCCGGAAGGGATGCACTTTCCAGAGCCCGACCATATAACCAGAAAAATTTTTGACGGTTTCATCAAAGGAAGCCTGCTTCCAGCCATAAAGGTTCATATCCTTAAGGACAGACTGTGCATCCCTTTCTATGTCAGACACATCTGAATATTCCACTGAAATATTGCCAAGAGGGGCTTCCATTTTTTCAATATTGACAACCCGGGGCTTCCCTGCCCAGTCAAATATATCCCTGAAAATCCTGTAATGCATCCGGCACAGCTCCCTGAAATCAAATGTCCTGTCCGCATCCTCCCTTGCAAGCTCCGCAAGGTTCAGGGAAACATAGTCTGCCTCTGCCACCCGGAGCTTCCCCTCATCCATAATGCCGAGGCGGTTCCTCAGGATTTCCGTATCCGGGTAATAATAAGGGTCCCTCATAAACAGCCCTCCCTACTGCTTCATCTTATATTTCCGGTCCAGGGCCTCCCTTACCTGCTCCATCGTGATCTCGCCACGCTTCTCCCTCTCTATCAGCTCCTTCATTTCCTGTGAAGGCTCAAGCCCGTCCACTTTTATCATGCCGACAGCGTAATCCCATGCCCTGTCTTCCCTTACCAGCATTTCAAATCCACTCCTTTCCTTACGTTGGTTATAGTATAGCACAAATGGGGGAAAATAGCCATAAATTCACTCCATCCGTCTATTTTCCTCCCTGCCTTTCCTTTCTGTTTTGCGTATGGATTTTTTTAACATTCCATTTATTTTCCGCCTGACCTTTTCCTTCCGTATCTGCTTCCGTTCCTCTTTTGCCTTTTTTACTGCCGCCCTCTTCCCTGCTTCTTCCTGCGCCCGGATATAGGCTCTCATTTCCCGGTAGCCGCTGGATTGAAACACAAGTGCCTTATTCCTGAAAATGCTCCGCATATACCGGGTGAACACTTCCCGGAAGCCCATGCCATTGTAGGAATAGAAACCGCACAGTGCAATAGGGGCAACTATGGGAACCGCCACGTAACAGCTAAAGGTCAGCCCGATCTTTTCATACAAAAGGAATACTATGATGCATCCACTGCCAAGGGCAAGGATGGAATAGGCAAGCTGCTTTGCGCTCAGCCCCATTGCCACGCTCTCCTGATATTTTTCAATGTCTTTGTTTATCTCAATAATCATTTTTTCTCCTTCCTGCCGGGATGCGGATAAATTTTGTAAGGCTTTGCCGCTCCCCGGTCTTGTCCTGTTTTTATGTTCCCATGTTCTTACAATCCCAACGCCCTGCCGGTAAGTGACTGTGCGCCTTTACATGCCCCGACCGTTAAGGCTATGGTAAAGGTAATCTCACACAGGTAGATCAGCACCTGCGCCCAATCCGCATAGCCCCCTGTAAAGGAGGGAAGCCCTGCGCTGATGAATGCGTTGCAGATAAGAATAGCAAGCGCCATTGTCACAGCCTCCATCACCACCGACAGGAAATACTTAAAATACCTGACACAGGTAGCGCTCACTGTCCGGTTTCCCGCAAGGGTGGAAAAAGCAATCGCCGCAAGCGGCACGATCACCATGATCTTCAAAAACCGGAAGTATACGGTGTAGATGATAAAAAACCCGCATATCAGGATAATAAGGGAAAGTATCACTGACAGGATCAGGAACAGGAGACTTGTCGCAAAGCCTAAATTCTCGATAATCTCTGCTTCCCCTGCCCCGATCTGAGCCTGTGCCATGGTGGTATTCCCAAGGTGCCCCACCATAGCCCCGATACTGCTGAAAAATGCTTTCAGGATAGTAAGGTTGTTTGCCACAAGCCACTGCGCTATCCCAAGGCGTATCAGCATACGGAGCATTGCCTCCAGACGGAACTCACTTTTGATATCCACGCTCTCTGCACAAAATCCTATCACGAAAAACAGCACCACAAGCCCGCTCCCCACGCCTACAAATAAGGGCTGCAGGTTTTCCACTACCGCCCATGGACCGCCGCCCTTGAAAGAGACAGGCGACTGCCCCAGCAGGGAGAACACAAGGCTGATCTGGTTATTCCAGAAGCCAAGCACCATCTCAAGCAGGGCAAGGATGTCATCCCCTAACTTAAATATCTCCATAAATACGCCTCCCTTTAAAATCCAAGGAAAGTCATCACTGCGGAAATGCCTGCCATGATAAGCCCTGCTACGATGCCTTTCAGTG
>Ga0224740_10015_pt1 | contig 37292 bp, 31 predicted proteins | sample LIM_E_Water_Bulk_FD_161634 | JGI IMG/M metagenome (GOLD analysis project Ga0224740, IMG submission 161634) | Enriched cells from gastrointestinal tract of the lab mouse from Pacific Northwest National Laboratory (PNNL), Richland, Washington... | ecosystem: Host-associated > Mammals > Digestive...
TGATTATAGACGGAGCCAGCAATGACGACACGGTGGCCATAGCGGAGAGTTATGCCCCGGCAATGGAGAGCAGGGGGATAGAGTATCGGATCAGCAGCGAGCCGGACAATGGTATCTACGACGCCATGAATAAGGGGATTAGCCGGGCAACGGGGGATATTATCGGGATACTGAACAGCGGAGATTGGTATGAATCAAATGCGGCGGGGACGGCTGTGGACACCTTTGCCAGTACAGGCTGCGATCTTATGTATGCCAATATCCGCATGCATATGACGGATGGAAATACTTTCATTAAAAAAGCCAGACTGCGCCGGTTTCAGACCTCCCGGGACTGGAATCACCCCACTACTTTTGTGCGGGCCCAACTCTATAAACAGCATCCGTTTCGCTGTTTGGGTATTCATGATGATTACAGCTTTTTCCTGCAGATGCGTGGACAGGGGCGCAATATCGTGACAGTTGACAAGGTGCTGGCGGATTTTGTCATGGGTGGGGCCAGCAACCGCAAGGACTTTAAGACAGCCGGAAAACGGATCCGGGACCGTTACGAGTATTGTTACCGAATTAATGGTTACAGCAAATGGTATCTGATAGAGTGCGTATTGATAGAAATGGCAAAGATGATATTGGGGTAGACAGGATGCGTATAGGCGTTGATTTACTATGGGTGAGAGTCGGTATATGTGGGGGAACAGAGTCATTTATTCGCAATTTGCTTACTGGCTTTTGGCAATATGATACAGAAAATGAATACGTGTTGTTTGTTTCTCAAGATAATGAAGAGAGCTTTAGGGCTTATGAGAGACCAGGCGGCGGGAATCTGCGGCTCAGTGTGTGTCCTGTGAAAAGTGCAAGCCAGCCCCGGCGTATCTTATGGGAAAATATGCATCTGGACCGGCTGGCCCGGAAACAGCAGATCAATGTTATGTTTATCCCGGTATATAGTATGCCCTGGAACTGGGGCGGCAAAATCCCCTATGTATGTGTGATCCACGATTTACAGGCACTACACTATCCTGATTTTTTTTCGCCGCTTCGCAGACTGTTTCTGCGCTATGAATGGAAGCATGTCTGCAGGAAGGCACACAGGGTATTAACAGACTCGGATTTTTGCCGTCAAGATATAGAACGATATTGCCCTGAAGCGAAAAAAAAGTTGCAGGTAATGTATGTTCCCATTCCAAGTTGCGGTCAGGAAGAGGCAAAGGAAAAGGGGAGCGAGGATCTTCGGCCTCAGATCCTGGAGTTGGTAAAGCAGCCATATGATTATTGCGTCAGTTCCCTTTTACCGCATAAGAATCTGGATACCCTTTTGCAGGCTGTGCAGTTGATGTGTCTTCAGGGAACATGGGGTAAACGTTATCTCGTAATCAGCGGGGTGGGCGGCGATCTGGCCCCCCTGGAAGAAAAGTTAAAACGGTATGATATTGCCGGACAGGTGATATTAACGGGATATGTCTCAGACGCGGAGAGGGACTATCTGTATGAACACTGCGGATTGTTTCTGTTTCCCAGCATTTTCGAGGGATTTGGTATGCCTCCAATAGAAGCCATGCGAAGAGGAAAAAGGGTAGTTATGACCAGATGCTCCTGCTTAGAGGAGATAACCCGGGGGCGGGCGGTCTATGTGGACGAGCCCTATGTCCCTTCCTGCTGGCAAAGACAGATCGGGTTGGCCAGGCAGATGCCGGAGACGCGGGAACTTTTTCCGGAGTATTGGCCGGAGAATATTGTGCGGCAGTATCAACAACTGTGGTTGGACGTGGCGGACGAACGGTGTGTATTGTGATATTAAAGTGTGTGTAGGATAAGAGGAGTAGGTAATTCCTGCCTATTGCTTATAAAGCCTTGCAAAAAAATAAATGTAACGTTATTATTACAATAGTTACAGAAAAAATATCAAAACACGACGGACAGGAGAGTGCGCATGAAAAAAGCAATCAGATTTTTATGTATTGTATTTGTGCTTAGCTTGGCGCTGGGAAATATTCTACCTGGCAGCCGTTCTTATGCTTTTACGGAAGAAGAAAACCATATAAAAGAGGCAAGGACGGCGCTGCAGATTTTGACGCAGGAGCAGCCAGTGATGGCGCTGATCTATTTGACAGACCGTTATAGCGTTCGCAGTACGCCTGATGCAGGTGGAGCGGAAGTCATTTCAGTGCCCAGCGGGCAGCAGGTGCTGATAAAGGATGTGCTGCTGACACAGGCGTATGAACCTTGGGTACAGGTACAATTATTTAGTCAGGACATAGAGTATACAGGTTATGTGGAGAGGCGTTATCTGGCCTGCTCGGACGAACGTTTTTTGGAATGGGAAATGTTGTATGGCATGAATCCGCCCAATATGCTTATGACAGTGGAGGAGGCCCGCAGTGCGGCCAACGGTGTAGCGCAGTTTCCAGAGAGTTATCGCGGAGCGCTGGAGGCATTGGCAGCATCCCATCCTAACTGGATATTTGTGCGACAGGACACAAATCTGGACTGGGCTACCGTGGTGGCCAACGAGATGGTGGGCGAGCGCAGTCTGATTCCCGCCTCTTTTCCGGCATACATGCAGAACGGATTGTTTAGTAAAAGTTGGGCCTATGCTTCGGAGGATACGCTGAAGTATTATCTTGATCCTCGAAACTGGCTGACTGAGACGGGAATCTTTCAGTTTGAACAGCTGACGTATAACGCGTCCTATCAGACCCAGGAGGGAGTGCAGAATTTTTTAAACGGTTCTTTTATGCAGGGCAATCTGCCGGATGAGGAAGTCACCTATGCCAGTATTTTTCAGGAGGCGGGCGTTGCCCTGAAGGTAAGCCCCATCCACCTTGCCTGCCGTGTCTACCAAGAGCAGGGGAGAGAAGGCAAGTCGCCGTTGATATCAGGGACTTATCCAGGGTATGAGGGATATTACAATTATTTTAATATAGGCGCCAGCGGTTCTACCAGTACCCAGGAGATTGTCAGCGGACTAGAGAAGGCAAAAGAAAAGGGTTGGAACAGCGTAAGGGCATCGCTTACGGGAGGCGCTGAATTTGTCTCACGAAGCTATATTCTGAGAGGGCAGGATACCCTGTACCTGCAGAAGTTTGATGTGGACAGCAGTTATGATGGTTTGTATTGGCATCAGTATATGCAGAATATCTGTGCTCCCAGCAGTGAAGGATCCAATATACGCAAGCTGTACGCGGGGGCGGGAGCGCTGGACAATGCCTTTGTATTTCGAATTCCGGTGTACAATAATATGCCGGAAATCCCCTGCCCCAAGCCTGTGCAGTCCTTTGATATCGTACTGACACCTCCGGCAGGGTACAGTGATCCCAATGTGTATTTGGACGGTGTGGAATATGGGGCAGATGTCAAGAATGGCAATTATGTGATAACCGCCTCGGACGGTAGTGCCCGCACGGCAGTTATGTATCAATATAATGAATCCGGCGTGCCCACGGGTATGAATGTGTGGCTGCTGGACTATGACAAGACCGCATACAAGGCCACAGAGATTCCCGAATTGCGGGATCTGTTGACATATCATGGTTTTTCCATTCGGATCACGGGCAGATCGGGGATACGCTACAAGACAGGTATAGCTGTGGAAAACCGGCAGAAACTGTTAGGCGATGGTATTCAGGGCTATAGGCTAAAAGAGTATGGTACATTGATTATGAACAATGCCAACCGTGGCATTTATCCCATGGTATTGGGAGGTCAGAAGGTTTCCCAAGGCATTTCTTATGGCACGGATAAAAACAATCAACATGTGGATACGATCTATGAGAAAGTGGACGGCCGCTACCGCTACACGGCAGTGTTGGTTGGATTGCCGGTGGAACAGTATAAAACGGAATTTGCATTTCGTGGTTATATCACATTGACCAAAGACGGGCAGGACATTACACTTTATGGACCGGTCATGGCCAGAAATATCTATGGTCTGTCCAGACAACTTTTGGACATGGGCTTGTACCCGGAGGGATCTGAGACAGCGAATTTCCTGCAGCAGCTTGTAAACGATGCGGATGCCCTGGAGCAATCCGCAACTCAAAACTGACAAAGGGGAAATCTGATTATGAAAAATAGAAAGGCAATATTGTTGATTATATCTACACTGATGCTGGCTTCGGCCGGCTGTGGGGACGGTATGACAGCTCAAGAGCGGGAGGCGGCCAATCAGCAGACGGAAGTCAATGATCTGGTAGGTATTCCAATTGAGGGTATTGAAGAGAGCGGGGCGGAAGGTTCAGGAGAGCAGGGACAGGAAAATGCAGAATTGGTACAGCAGATTCGGGAACTGGAACGGCTGTGCGGTACTCCCAGTTTTTCTCAGGAGGGGTATCTGTCTCTGGCGGAGTTGTACGGTCAGAACGGTCAAGTCAAAAAACAACGTGATACGCTGGAGATATGCTATGCTCTGTATCAGAACAGTAACGCAGCCCAGGAGTTGCAGCAGTTGACAGTAAATGTGATGGAAGAAGAACCAGATATACAGGGACAGATGTCTTTGCTGGAACAGAATCTGTCCACTCAGGGATATATTGACGAGGCAGTGAAAATGCTTCATGGGGAGGAATGGATGGATACCATGATGCCTCGATTGACCCAGGGGACCAGAAGCTATTATTATGAGCAGGGAGAGGATTCTCTGTATGTGAAAACAGGCTATGACGCCAGCGGTGAGTTTTTTACGCAGGTGCAGTACAAGCAGGGAGATCAGGTTACAGTGTTGCTGCAAACGGATGAGAGCGTGCAGCTTTTGGAGACCAGCATGGAGGGGGAACATTACAGCGGCGTATATGAGTGCTGGACAGTGCTGGCGGCCAACGGTGATGTGATCAGGGAAAATGGGAATCTAAGAGACGGCGTCCTGGTGGGAGATTATACAGCTCAAATCCGTTGGGGCAAAGGAGGAAACGAACTGCTGTCCCTGTGGAATCTGCGGGAAGATATGGAGATGATTACCTACAACGGATTTTTTGGAGAAGAAGGCATATCCACCGCAGTTCAGATCCAGGAGATGGGAAATGTAATTGTCTATGCCTATGACAGCGGAAAACAGAACTATCTTTTCTTAAGTGGAGAAGAGGGTGCAACTGCGGAAAACTATATTTTTCGCGCAGAGTCCATGTGCATGCCTGCACCGCAGACATATGCGGCCTATGAGCCTAAGAAAGATCAGGCAGGTATGTCTGCATCGGGGACCATAGATATTACTCAGTTACAGGTCCGGGTGTTTGACGGTAATATTCAGGTGTTTGACGGCATGGGATGGATTGACATGGGAGCTGTACAGGACTATATTGCCGCCGACCCGGTGACTTCAGATAGCCAGATGGCGGAAGGAGGAAATACTGGGACAGCGGAGAATGTAGGTCAGGGAATCAAAGCTCTATATGCGAGAAGGGGAGGCGGTCAGACGAAGCCTGTGGCAACACCGAAACCCACCAGTAAGCCGACTGCGCCGACTAAACCGACTGCGCCGGTGACCCCAGTGGCGCCGGTAGTGCCTACGGTTCCTACACCAGCGCCCACTCCGGATCCGGCGCCGCCGAGTAATCCAAGCCCGGGCAATCCAGGTCCCAGTAATCCGAATCCCGGCAATCCAGGCCCGAGCAATCCGGACCCGGTGCCTACTCCGGATCCTGTGCCCACACCTCAGCCTCCGGCTCCTACGGATCCGCCCATCACAGGTGGAGATTCGGATGTGGAATGGTCTCCGGATCTGATGTAGTTAAGACAGTAAAGCGGAACTATGCGGAGCTGCATAATGAAATAAGCCGAAATGCAGCTCCGAAGGGCTTGGCAGAATTGTATTCTGATAAACTGGTCGAAAGAGTTCTGGCAACGGAAAGGATTGAAAATGGACAATGAAATGGAAGTATATGCGAGACTATATGACAAGGTGTTCCAAAATTTCACAAAAGCCGGGAAGAGTTTCGGATATAAGAAAACTACCTTTTTGTGCGATGTAACGGGACATCCGCAAAAAATAGATGTATCCGGATATCTGGAACTGCCTAACGAAGATTTTTTGGAAGCAATATATGTGGCTGCTTTAAAACGGCTGCCGGATGATAAAACAAGAGATTTCTGGGCTGATCGATACCATCTACCGACATCACAGTTTCAACAGCAAGTCTTAAAGTATATCGTAAATTCCAGCGCGGTGGCAATCAATGGGGTTCGTCTTGAAAATAATCCGTATTTTGTTCAGAAGCAAGGGCTGAAATATAAGGCTTTGGGGGGATTATATGGACTCACCGATAAATCCAGTTTGCGTGAGTTGGGAAAAAAATTACCCGCGCCTATTCAGAAGATTATAAGAAAACTCTTTCTATAATACAAGGGAGTAAGTGACATATATGAAGATTTATATAGATGTAAGCGTACTCACATTAGCGACTTTCGTCACAGGCATACAGCGTGTAACAAGAGAAATTGCCGTCAGATTGATTCAAACTGAAAAAGAAAATATTGTTCTTTTGCACTATAATGCAAAGGAAAATGTCTATTATCGAATTGATAACAGAAAATTTTGCGAGTTTTATGTAAATAAAAAGGGAATAAAAAACCACATGATTACTACATGTAAGATTCCGCTCAGCGAAATAGGGGAAGACAGCATTTTTTTTGATTTAGACGCCGCATGGATGTGCAGGATGAAAAGAAGCTATCTTTTGCCAATTTTGAAAATGCAGGGTGCCAGAATTGTAGCTCATATATACGATATTATTTCTGTTACACATCCCCAGTACTGCTTGGAACGGGGGGTGTATAATTTTATGGACTTTATTGGTGCTCATCTACAGTATGCGGATGACATTATAGTAAATGCGAAAGCTACTGTGGACGAATTGAAAAAACTGGCGATAGCCCTGAAAGTAGAATTACCGCTCTGCCATGTGGTACCGCTGGGAGCAAATTTTAATGAAAATGGAGTTGTTCAAGATAATCAGGTGACAGAAGAACTCAGAAGAATTGTTAGTGACAGACCATATATATTGATGGTCGGAACGATTGAACCCCGGAAAAACCATAAGTTGGTTTTCAATGCATATAAGGCCGGGCTTAAAGATTTGGGTTATAATATTGTCTTCGCCGGGTATATAGGCTGGAATATGGAAGACTTTGAAACAGAATTAAAAGCGCATCCAGATTATAATAAGCGTATATTTCATTTCGCGGGACTAGGTGATCAGGCGGTTACTTATCTTTACCAGCATGCGCGCTTTTTGGCATTCTGTAGCTATACGGAGGGGTTTGGGTTGCCGCTGATAGAGGGGCTGATGCGTGGTACCCCAGTGGTGGCAGCGGACATCCCGGTCTCAAGGGAGGTGGCAGGAGACTACTGTATTTGGTTTCCACAGGATGACGAACAAAAACTGTGTGATATTGTGAGATACTATCACGAAAATGAAGATGAGTATTCTGAAAGAAAAAAGATGATTAAGGGATTTGAATATGTTACATGGGAGCGGTGCGAGATGATGATGCGCAGGGTGCTTATGGGATAGATCGCCCAACGGAGTTGGAACTTTGCCTTGGATGCCAGGTATCCATTTTTGAAGGGGTGTTATTCTTGCATTCCGCCAATATATGTGTTATATTAATTTTCATATAGTGCGCCATATGTGTACAGATTAGATATGTAACAAAATAAGCTATCGGTGAAGGCTAAGGGTTTGCTATGGGGAAAAAGGTAGGAATTGTAATCCCAAGTTATAATCAAGTGAAATATGTGGAAACTGCAATCAAAAGTGTTTTGGAAAATAAACAGCATGCAGATATTGAAGTGGTGGTAATAGATGGTGGCTCTACTGATGGCAGCAGGGATATTATACAAAAATACGAAGCTGAACTGAAAATGTGGTGTTCTGAACCAGATGGAGGACAGGCCAATGCGATCAATAAGGGTATTGCCGTCCTGGCAGAGTGCGACTACTATATGTGGCTGAATTCTGACGATGTGTATGAAAATGAATACTCCGTGCAAAAACTTGTGGATTTTGCGTATGAGCACCAACTGGATGTATGCTACGGGCTTTCTCATTTTATAGATGAATACGGCGAAATTACAGGTGAGTATCCTGTGGAGGAGTTTCGCTTTAAAAAACTGGGAAATCGGTGTTTCTTAAGTCAGCCCAGCGTGATGTTCAGCAGAAAGGCATATCAAGAGACCGGGGGAATCAATGAATCATTGAGAATGTGCTTGGATTATGAGTACTGGATGCGGCTGGCCCAAAGATTCACATTTGGATTCTTGCGGGAGTATATTGGGAGCACCCGTATATATAATGAAACAAAGACAGCTACTATGCAGCAGAGGCATTTGGAAGAAGCCATTGATATTTTGGGTATTTATTATGGAAAAGTACCGATGCATTGGGTGGTGACTAAATTCTTATGTGAACATCCTGACAGTGTATTTCAAAAGTTCCCAAGGCGTTTGCTGATGCTAATGCTATTGCCCTACAAAGAAAAGATTATATAATAATGTGGAGGATATGTGTATGTTGATTGAAATGTTGCAGCCGGATTTTAAATTTGCGAATGAGACAGGTTTGCTGGTACAGCTGGTCCATGAAGGGTGGGAGCAGGTGAATGTTTTGGTGTCCAAAGCTGGCGCAACCAGAGGAGGGCACTATCATAAAGTAAGCAAAGAAGTGTTTTATGTAATCAGCGGCGAAGTAAAACTTACATTGGAGACTGACACAGAGAAAGAAGAGTATACATTAAAAGAGGCTGATATGTTTTTAATTTCACCATATCAGAGGCATACATTTTCCTTTGCCAAGGATACAGTAATGGTATCTATGTATGATGTCTGCGTAGAGAGAGAAGACGGCAGCAAGGATATATATAAATAATCAGATTGGAGAACATGTATGTTCAGTATGGAGAAGAAAACGGAAAACGCAGCTTTTTTTACAGTGCTTGGGCAGCGGTGCCCTGCGGCGTTATGCCAGGACTTGGAAAATCTGTTTGATAATATTGACACAAAGAATGAGATTTACTGGGAGAAATTTGGATACAAGTATTTGGGTATGCTTTCGTTGTTTCCATGGGAAAAAATATCGGAAGCATTAAAGCAGCTAGGAATCTCCAATGTATTTTATGCTGAAAGCATATTGCAGCTATACTATGGGGAGGAGAAATTTCCCCAGAATAAGGATATTATTTCGCAGATTAATTCGGGAATCCAAAAATTTCTGTCGGATGCCGAGGGGCTTAGGTCACAGATAACTTTAGAGATGGCCATGAGCGGGATCATTTATCTGGCTGATTATGTTAGTCCATATGATGAAAAAAATATATATCAAGCGGTAAAAAAGGTGATAATAGGCGGAGAAGAACATCTTTTGCCTATTATTCATCGTTCAAAATACTCTTTCGGGATAGTTTATCCATGGCCGGGAACAGATACAGCCGAGACTGAACTTTTGGCGAGAACAACAAAAGCGGCGGAAAATATTGGATTTGAATGTGTCATGCTGTCTGATTTTGGTGAAATTTTGGACGAAACACAGCACGAGACCGATGAGTATGTGGATGCAGAAGATTTAATGTATGTGATGACCACTCATTATGAGTCACATAAAACCATTGACGGATATTACTACCATTTATTGTGGAATCCCCCTGACATACCTCTGAATACAGCGTACTATGAAGGAAAAGTGCTGAATAATTATCTGATGAACGATGATTATCTGATTTATGATTTTGGAGGGATGTCGAATCACCTTAAGAGTATGCTGATCCATAAGCCCAGAACGCTGGAGAAAGCATCTACCTTTGTGGGTTCTTTCCCCAAGAGTGTGGCTATGCTTCCTAATCTCAATGATCCCAAAATTTTTTACTGCGGTATGAACTGGGAGAAAGCGCTGGGCAGTAATGACAGGCATGCAGGCTTATTTGAACTTTTGGACAAAACAGGGAAAGTAAAATTTTATGGGCCTGATGTAGTGGAATCATGGGGGGGGATACGTCCCTGGGAAGGATATGAATGTTATCAATATTCGATTCCATTTGACGGATTCTCTATATTAAAGGAAATCAACTCTTGCGGAATCTGTCTGGCAATTTCCTCTGACGCTCACAGGCGCGCGGGTGCGGTTACGAACAGGGCATATGAGGCATGTGCGGCTGGCGCGGTAATTATTTCAGATAATAATGTGTTTATGGAAGAGTATTTTGGGGATTCTGTTTTGTATATTACTTACAATAAGTTAAATCCTCAGGATACTTTCCAGCAAATCATGGAAAAATATCAATGGATCGTGGAACACAAAGAAGAAGCTCTCGAAATGGCAAAAAGGTCTCAGAAAATTTTTGTTGAGAAATTTTGCATGGAAAAGGGTATTCTTGACGTCACAAAAAGTCATTATGAAAGATTTAAAACGATTGAGAAAGATTTGTTCGCGCGGGATGATAAGAAGACGGTACTTGTAACATATGTTTTAAGCACCCGGGACGAAGAGGATATTGAAGAATTGCTGCGGGGCAGGGTCCGCAATGTATCACACCAGTATTACCGCAACATTATTCTGGCCGTAGCCTGTGATACCTCCATGGAAGAGGCGGTGTGTAAATATGCCAGGAAGTTGCCCGTGAATATTTCTGTCGTTCCGATGGAACTCTTTGATGAAAAAGACTCCAGATGTGTTACGGATGCGCAGGCAATTTATGCATTGCAAAGAAGGATACCACATGACTACTTTATGAACTTGCAGGAGAATGAACTGTGGTTTTATGATCATGTGACAACTCTCGTGCGGACAATAGAGGATTCATCCGGGGCAATGGGGGCGTTTGCCGGTATGCTGAGTGAAGACTCAAAAGGGATTCGCCGAACCCATGTGTACGAAAATCTGACTTATGAAAAAGTGTATTATATGAAGCATCCGAATAATCTGCCTGTGGCTGGGCAATTTCTGTTTAAGGCAGAGAGCGAGGAACTGATTCCCGAGTATATGCTGGGGTGTGTTGATGGGATGGAACATGCTTTGTATACGGCCATGCTGTGGATAAAATATCACAAGGAAATAGCCTTTTCCAAAAGAATGACCTGCGTCTGGCAATATGAACACAAGAATACGGCTTTTTCGATTCTGGATGTTGACCGTCAGATAAGATTTATACGGGGATTGGTAAAGTATGATTTGCCCAGTACGGGACTTGGAAGAGGCCTAAACGAACAGGAAAATAAGAGAAGCCGAAAGGACTTTATGCTTACTATGCCGTTGACACAATCCCTCAGCGTCAGATTTTGGAGAAAACTGTCCTGCCACATGAATAATAAGCGAGGGTTGGGCAAGATAGTTTATAATAAATTTCAAAGGAAACTGGCGGCGTATAATGAATTAATGGAGAAACTGCAGGAGGTTTAAAATGTATCTTATCGTTGGTGCAAGCGGGTTTGTGGGTTCGTATGCAATTCGAGAGATTTTGAAAGAAACAAAGGAAGAAATTTTGGCGACAGATAAAAATGTGGAAGGGCAGGAGGATACGGACAGAGTTCAGTGGATGTCCTGTGATATCACAGTGCATGAAGAATTGTGTATGCTCAATGAGCGGTTGAAGGGCAAAAAGCAGATTAAAGTGGTATATTTAGCGGCATATCATCACCCGGATTTGGTGCTTGCCAATCCGCATTTGGCCTGGAACATCAATATTACCTCGCTGTCAGACTTTTTGAATACGATTGAAAATGTGGAATGCCTGTTTTATTCTTCAACAGAAATGGTATATAAACCCGGTGAAATGAATGTCTTTTTTAAAGAGGATGCGGAGAAAGACCCAATCAATGCATATGGTAGACATAAAATGGTGGCAGAACAGATTGTGGTAGGATATGGGTATAATGTGGTGCGCTTCCCGTTTTTGATTGGCCCTTGTATTCTCCCTGGGAAAAAGCACTTTTATGATGTAATTGTAGAAACAATCCAGGCGGGGAATTCCATAGAGATGTTTGAAGATAATTTTAAAACTGCGTTGGATTTTGGAACGGCGTTGTCAACATTAGTTGCTTTGATGGAAAATTATACATCCGACATGCCTAAAATTTTAAATATTTCAGGTGATGAGGTCCTTTCAAAATATGAGATTGGCTTAAAAATTGCCGATAAATACGGATGCTCTAGAGATCTTATTGTTCCTATTTCGATGAAAAATGACACCAAGATATTTACGGAAAAACGCGCAAATTGTACCTTATTAGACAATTCCGCGGTGAAAAAAACATTGGGGCTAAAAGAACTAAAACTGCATTTCTGACGGGAGAGGTGTTTTGAAAACAGTAAGGGAAATACTTAATTACAGGGAAATGGTTTACAGCTTGATAAGACAGGATCTGCGCGGAAGATATAAGGGATCTGTGCTGGGATTCTTTTGGACATTTTTAAATCCGTTATTGCAGTTGATAGTATATACATTTGTTTTTTCTGCAATAATGAAACAGGGTATAGAAGATTTTTATCTCTTTTTGTTTGTGGCGTTTGTACCATGGCTTTTTTTCAGCACATCTGTTTCTGGAGGAGCCAGAGCAGTGATAAATCGGCAGGATCTGGTTAAAAAGATGTATTTTCCCAGGCAGATACTGCCGATTGCTTTTGTCACAGGTAATTTTATCAACATGTTGTTTAGCTTTGTTATTGTTTTTTTGGCTTTAGCAGTGTCCGGGAGGGGCATCGCGTTTGACAAACTGTATTTTTTAATACCTACGATGATTGTTGAGTATGTGTTTGCGCTGGGAATAACAATGCTGACAGCCGGACTAACGGTTTTCCTCCGAGATTTAGAGTATATTCTTGGTATCGTGACCATGGCGTGGATGTATATAACACCGATTATGTATCCTGAGTCCATTGTCCCTGAAAAGTACAGAGTAATATTCAGCTTAAATCCGATAACTCCAATAATCAGATGCTATCGCTCCGTACTATACTACAAAGAGACACCGAAACTATTGGATATGGGGATGTCACTATTGATTGCCCTGGTTATTCTGGTGGTAGGGAATGTTGTTTTTGGAAAGGTACAGCGGAGATTCGCTGAGGAATTGTAATGAGTGAGAATTGTGCTATCAGAGTAAGAGATGTTAAAAAATCGTATAAAGTATTTCCTGATAAGAGCAATACCATAAAAGAACGCGCTTTGCAGATGAGGCGTAACCGCTATGAGGAGCACTGTGTCCTAAATGGCATTACATTTGATATCTACAAAGGTGAATCAGTGGGATTGATCGGAGAAAACGGATGTGGTAAAAGTACTACATTGAAACTGCTCACCAAGATCATATTCCCGGATTCAGGAACCATAGAAATAAATGGAAGAGTTTCCAGTCTGCTTGAACTGGGGGCGGGTTTTCATCCGGATATGAGTGGGCGAGAAAATATATATACGAATGCCGCTATTTTTGGATTGAAACGAAAAGAGATAGATAAAAGGATTGATTCTATTATTGAGTTTTCTGAACTACAGGACTGCATAGACAATCCGATTAGGACTTATTCATCTGGAATGTATATGCGACTGGCCTTTTCTGTAGCGATCAATGTGAATGCGGACATTCTTCTTGTCGATGAGATACTGGCAGTAGGAGATGTCAGTTTTCAAAAAAAATGTATGGACAAGATTGAAGAGATAAAAAAGGGAGGCACTACCATAGTGCTTGTATCACATTCCAGGGGGCAGATTGAGAGCATCTGCGATAGAGTAGTGTGGCTGGATAATGGTACGGTGAAAGAGATCGGAAATGCAAAAGAGATAAATGCCTGCTACAATGACTGGATGGAAGAGAGAAGACTTGAAAAAGTAAGAGCGCTGCAAAGAGAAAAAAGGGGAGAGTCAGAACTTGATAATGTAGCTGAGACTTTCAATAAACTGACTATACGGAATGGAAATGGCAAGATACGCTTTACCAGGGTATGGTTGGAGGACGAAGAAGGAAAACCGCAGGAGATATTGGGAATAGGAAACGATTTTTGGATTAAGGCGGAGTATAAAAATAATATTGTAGACCCTGCTGTAATTATGAGTATTGCGATTACAAGGCAGGATGGCGTGCTATGCTATGCCACCAACAATGTTAATGCAGGGAAAGCTTTTTTGCGGCTTGATTCAAACGGTACAGTGGCAGTCGCGGTCAGAAATTGCAATCTGCTTTCCGGAACTTATATGGTAAATATTGCTTTTGTTTCAACAGAGGGGGATGTTTATGATGATTTGCAGAGGGTACTGTTTTTCTCTATAGACTCGCCCAACCATGAGCAGGGAGTATGCCGATTGGAATGCGAATGGCAATGAAAGTTTTGTTTGGAGGCAACTATGCAGATAGTGTTACTGGCAGGAGGCAGTGGGAAAAGACTTTGGCCGCTTTCTAACTCTTTGCGTTCAAAACAATTTTTGAATGTAGATCACTTTTCGGATGAAAATAGTGGAACAATGGTTTCGATGGTTTTTGGACAGGTAAAGAGAGCCTGTCCTGATAGTGATATCCTTATTACGACAAACGAGAAAAGTATTGCAATGCTTGAAACAATTGCGGAAGGGGGGGATTTCTGTATTGAGCCGGAGCAGAAAGATACTTTTCCTGCTGTCTGCTTGGCGCTGGCATATTTGAGTGATAAGAGAAAGGTAGATGAAAATGAAGTGGTAGTGCTGTGTCCGATTGATGTGGATGCAGAATTATTTTTTTTCGAAACTTTTAAAGAGTTGGAACAGTTGGTAAGATCTGGCGCGCGTCTTGCTTTGATTGCGATTAAGCCTGAATATCCCAGTGATCAATTTGCATATATACTGCCAGAGAAAAAAGACAGGCTCTCCCCCTGCTGCTGGTACAGAGAAAAACCTGAAATAGAAGATGCAGAAGAATATATAAAACAGGGGGCTTTTTGGAGCGGCGGCGTATATGCCTTTGAATTAGGATATATGCTCCGGCGCGTAAAGCAGATAGCGGGGTTTGAGAATTATTGTGATCTTTATCACAAATATGGAATGATGGACAAAAGGAGTTTTGCCTGTACAGTAGCAGAAAAAGAACAGAATGTATGGATGATCAGGTATAAAGGTCAATGGGCGGACCGGGGGAATTGGTTGACATTTTCATCGGCGAAAAAGCAGGAGGATTCGGAATACAACATTGTTTCGGATAATAGCAATAATGTTCGGGTGGTCAATGAACTTAATATGCCGGTTCTGTGTGTGGGATGTAACAATATTATAGTGGCTGCCAGTGCAGGAGGCATATTGGTATCTGATTTGAACACAAGTACAGAAATAAAGCCTTACGTGAATACTTTGATAGAAAAAGTAATGTTTGCTGAACGGACATGGGGAAATTTTCTAATATTGGATGTGCAAAAAGACAGCCTTACAATTAAAATTACTCTGTTAAAAGGACGTCGGATGAATTACCATAGCCATGAACGCAGAAAGGAGATATGGACAATTATTAGCGGCAGGGGAACGGTTATAATTGACGGGGAAAGCAGGGAGGTTGCTGCGGGAGAAATTATTAATCTGCCTGTGGGATGCAAACATACTGTGTGTGCAGCAACGGATTTGCACATAGTTGAGGTCCAATTAGGTAATGATATATCAAGTAAAGATAAGAGAATCTTTAAACAGCCGTAAGGGAACAATCGGTAGTGTAAAGCGAGAGAACTAAGGAGTGATAAAAATGAATATTTTTTTCTGCTGTACCAGTATGGCCCATTTATTTACAGCTGCATATATTGCTGAAAAATACCATAAGGAATCTGCTCAGAAACATTTGCTTCTGCTTAGCCAGATGAAAGAGATGTTAAATTTGATTCCAAACATCATGCGGGCCAATGTTTGGAACGACGTCAAAGTGATTGACAATGAGGCCAAAGAGATTGTCTATATTCAAGATCAGGTCGATATGATTTTGAAAGAGGAAAAAAGCAAATTCTATTTGTTTGGTTTTGAAAACGTGACTTTTTCAATGGTACACATGTCATCGCCGGAGCACATTGTGGCTTTTGTTGATGATGGAGGAATGACCTATAATTTTAGAGAGGGACTTAGAAAAACATATCACAAAGAGTTGTTTGCGGGAAAAGAGTTTCCTTTAGAAAAAATTCAAGAGTTATGGTTAACAGAGCCTAAGATGCTGGTGGATGATTTTGGGGCTATCTGCCGGGAACTGCAAATAGGTGTTGACTTAAAGGATAAGGCGTTTTATAAGGATTTTATAAATAAACTTCAATTGATTTTTGGTATCTGTGATGTGGAACAGCTAGACTATGACATCATTTATTTTGATACCTATCTGGCTTCACTGGGCTGGGTTTCCATTGAATTTGAAGAATTTATGCTGCAGGAAATTATAAAACTTGCAGGAAATTCCAGAATAGCAATAAAAGCCCATCCGAATGAAACGTATTGGGAAAAATATTTTAAACTTAATGTATCACTTATGGAGAATAGCATTGTTCCTTGGGAAACGACAGCCCTTTTACAGAATAATGCATCGATGAGGCCGCAGATTTATATGACCAACGTATCATCTGCGGTGCTGAAACAAAGACTGGTACTGGGTGACAATGAATCCTATATTATCTTTTTGTTTTATATCTATGAAAAATATTGTCCTGGTTTGAAAGATAAATTGGAGACGGCGTCAATAGACAGATATATGGAGGCTTTAGAGGATAAAAGAGTTTTTTTCCCTAAGACTTTTGAGGAATTGGGGGATATACTGGAACAAATCGGCGATAAAGTGTCTGATGAGGACAATGCGAAACAGAATGCAGAGGAGTTTTTTGTAGAGAAATACTGGGATCTCTGGAAGAAAATACCAGGGCAATTCAACTTTTCAACTATTTATTATAGAGGCGGGGAAGTAAAACTTCCCATACTACTAAAAGGTAAAATTTTAAAGCTGCCCTTAGTCTTTGATTTGAGGACAGCGATGGATACAACATTTAAAACCGAAGAAGACGGCCTGCTTTGGTATGTGTTAAGAGGAATCGCGGTAAAAGTACGAATTGAACGAATTATTTATGAAAACGCGAGCGGACAAGAATTGGAAATTACCGATGATCAAATTTCTCAGTTGGGAGAAAAAGACGAAAGGGGATATTTTATACAGAATAATCTGGATTCTGTCTATAAACTTCCGACTGTGGATTCGGAGATTACAAAAATAAAGATAGATGCAGAGCTTTATGTCTTAGATACGTATGAGGAAATAAGCAATGTTTTCAGAGAAAGAATGAGGACAGACATTGAGGACAGGGGCAGCCTGTTGGATAAATTAGAAGCGGAGCAGGGGACTGTCAGGAAATTATTAGAAGATATAGAAGCTAGAGATAAAGTGAATGAACAACTGATGAGAGACATAGAAGCTAGAGACAAAATGTGTGAGCAGTTGATGAAAGATCTGGAGGATAGGGACAGCACACATAAACAATTAGTAGAAGATATAAAAGGCAGAGATGAAGTACTGAGACAGTTGATGGAAGATATAGACGGCCGGGATTCTATGATAAGACAGCTTGAGGAAGATAAAAAGGAAACAGAAAAGCATTTATCTGATCTGGAGGGCAAGATTACGGAATTTCAAAAAAGTTTTTGGGGCCGCATGTATGACAAGCGCATGCGTTAAACAAGAAGATGTTTGCTGCAGGCTGGCTTCCGCATTCAGTACCTCGGGCGATAAGTTTAGTTGGATGAGACTGACCGAAAGGGAAGTCCCATCCTTTTTTGTGCAGGAGTCTATTGATAGACAATGCCGCTTTTTAATGGGGGCAAAACCAGGTGCATTAATAGAACGTAAATCCAGGTTTGCATGTTATCAAGTTTCTGCTAAGAAATATGTTTTCCTTGCAGGTTTGTTCCTTTTACTATATAATATGATATAAATCACTGCAAATATGTGGTAGGAATATATAACAAAGAGAAAACAGAAAATAAAAGGGACTTGCAATTTTTCAGAACAGGCTGCAATAGCTTTTTTATTTAAGATATGTTTACAGAAGGGTATGAATATGGATATTAAAGCAATGTCATGTATGCCAGATACTACACTACGAGAAGTATTGGAAATCATTGACAAAAATGCGAAGGGAATTGCATTTGTCACAGACTCTGCCGAGAAACTTGAAGGTGTAGTAACGGATGGTGATATTAGGCGGGGGCTTATTCATAAAAATATCTCTTTGGACAGCCCTATCAGTTTGTGCATGAATACAGAATATATATATGCGTATACAACAGATAATTTGGACGAGATTGCGAGGCGGTTTGATAGAAAAATAGCTTACATCCCCATTTTAGACGATGCTGCGCGTTTAATTGACTGCTATGAGTGTAAAATGTCTATAAACATTCCGATTGCGAGACCGGAACTGGGCGGAAATGAACTGAAGTATTTAACGGAAGCCTTTGTGTCCACTTGGATTTCAAGCACGGGAAAATATATTGATCAATTCGAAGAAAGGTTCTCATCATATTGTGGAACCATATATGGAGTGGCAGTATCCAATGGGACTACGGCGCTGCACTTAGCGCTGGCGGCACTGGGGATCAAAGAGGGAGACGAGGTCATTGTTCCTGACCTGACATTTGCGGCAACAATTAACGCGGTGCTGTATACCGGCGCAACGCCGGTAATTGTTGATATTGAAGAGGATAGCTGGTGCATCGACCCAAGTGAAATAGAAAAGGCGATCAATTCCAGAACAAAAGCGATTATCCCTGTACACATATATGGGCAACCATGTGAAATGGACAGAATCATGGAGATTGCCGAAAGAAATAATTTATATGTGATTGAAGACTGCGCAGAGGCACATGGAGCGGAATATAAGGGGAAAAAGGTTGGCAGTTTTGGAACTATAGGATGTTTTTCTTTTTATGCAAATAAAGTGATAACCACCGGAGAAGGCGGAATGTGTCTCACAAATGACGAGATGCTTAATGAAAAGATGCGTTTGCTTAGAGATCATGGGATGAGCAAACAGCGTAAGTACTATCATGCCATGGTGGGATACAATTATCGAATGACCAATATGCAGGCTGCCATTGGCGTGGCTCAGTTGGAGCGGATTGGAGAGATGCATAGATGGAGATGTGATTTAGAGCAAAACTACAGGGTGGCTGTTGAAAACATCAAGGGCCTGGAAATGCAGAGAAACGATCTGCCAAACAGAAAAAAGACAACATGGCTGATCTCGGCGATAATGCCGGAAGAAAAGCGGGGACGATTTATTGATAGGATGAAAGAAGAAGGTATTGATATCAGACCTTTTTTTATTCCGCTTAGCCATATGGAGATATATGAAAAGTACACTTTTTCAAATGCTGTAAGTACAAAAATTTCATGCCGGGGAATTAATTTTCCAACGATCAGCACTGTTTCAGAAAGTACAATTCATTTAATAGCGCAGATGTTAGAAGAGATATGCAATTAATTGCCTGATAAAGAAACGGAGGATAGCAATAATGCAAAAAGTAAATGTTACAATTAACCCCACACATCCCGATTCGCTGGAGATAAATGGCGGGATCTATGAAATGTGGAAGGCAAATAGAGCGAAAGATTTTGATATTTATCGAAAAAAATGGGAGAGTAACCCTTTGAATTTTATTGTGGAGAAATACCCTCTAAATTTGGATATGGAGCCAACAAATCTTTGTAATTTAAAGTGTCCTATGTGTCCGAGAACATTGGCTCTTAAACAGGATAAGAATAGCTTGGGTCCAGGAGAGGTGATGCCCTTTTCCATGTACAAGAAAGTACTTGACGAGGTATCGGATGAAAATGGCTGTAATGTGTATGCTATAAAGCTGACGCACCGCGGTGAGCCTCTGATAAATCCCGAACTTCCCAAAATGATAGCATACGCAAAAGAAAAAGGCGCGATTGATGTAATGACGAATACAAATGCCACTATACTTAATGCTAAATTATCGGAAGAAATTCTGGACGCGGGAATAGATAGAATGCTTTTTTCATTCGATGCTGCGTCTAAAGAGAAATTTGAGGCTATAAGAATAGGCGCCGTCTATGAAGAGGTTCTGGAAAATATAAAGGAATTTGTGGCGTTAAGAAATAAGAAAAAGGCTTGGAACACCCTGGTGCGGGTTACAATGGTCATGAACGATGAGACATTGGACGAAATAGAAGCATATAAAAAACTTTTTACCGGAGTTGCAGATGTTATCAGTTTCAACCGAGTAGTGAAAGAACCACAATTTGTGTCAGAATGTGAAGTGGAGATTGACGGGAAAGTTAAGAACATAAATCATTGTATGTTTGCTTGCAGCCAGCTTTGGCAAAGGCTAGTCATAAACAGTGACGGAAATGTGGAGGTTTGCTGTCCTAACTTTAAGGAAGACTATGTAATAGGCAATGTTAAGGACAGCAGTATTGAGGAACTCTGGCATTGCGATAAGTTGAATACGATCAGGGAACTGCATAAAAAGGGTGAGTGGCATAAAATTCCCATGTGCAAGAAATGTAATGTGCCATGGATGGTCTAAGGGAGATAGTTATATGAAATTTTCTTCACGGATAACAATAGGTACAAAGGAGGTGTCCGAATCAGGAAGGGTATTTGTGATTGCGGAAGCGGGGGTAAATCATGGCGGTGATATGGCGCTTGCTAAAGAAATGATAGACGTGGCAACAGAGGCGGGCGCGGACGCGGTTAAATTTCAAAATTTCAAGGCCCAGGGGCTGATCCTGCAGGGTGTGGATAAAGCGCCTTACCAGAAGAAGACTAGCGCTGCAAACGAAACGCAATATGATATGTTAAAGCGCCTTGAAGTAAAAAAAAGCCAGAATATTATGCTTCAAGAATATTGCGCACAGAAGGGAATCCTTTTTTTGTCCACACCATTTGAGGAAGAAAGTCTGAACGAATTAAGTGATATGGATATACCGGCCATCAAGATCGCGGCAACAGATCTTACGAATATACAATTTCTGCGGCAGGTGGCAAAGAAAGGAAAACCTATTATTCTTTCAGCCGGAATGTGTTATCTGGAGGAAGTATCAAAGGCGCTTGAAGCGATCAGCGAGTTCAATAAGGATATTATTTTGCTGCAGTGCACAGCAAATTATCCGATCAGGGATTTTGAGGTTAATCTAAGGGTAATTAGGACTTTTCAAAAAGAATTCAATATTTTAACGGGATATTCAGACCACTCCGTTGGAATAGGCGCGGCTCCATATGCCGTTGCGGCGGGCGCCCGACTGATTGAGAAGCATTTCACATTGAGCCGAAAACTGGAGGGACCGGATCAAAAGGCATCTGTTGAACCGGATGAATTGAAGGAAATGATTACAAGAATCAGGAAAGTGGAAGAATATTTGGGTAATTCAATAAAAACTCCAACTTTATCGGAACAATTTACAAGAAGGTCATTGCAGAAATGCCTTGTGGCGAAAACCAGGATAAAATGTGGAGAGAGATTTACAGAAGATAATCTCACAGCAAAGAGAACGAACGGGGTGGGAATCTCTGCAGTTTATTACGATGACGTGGTGGGGAGACAGGCTGACCGGGATTATGAGGCAGATACCATTATCGAGGTGGAATAGATGATCTATGTATCGTCAGCGTGTATCGCGAAGAAAAAAATAGGCGAGGTAATCGACACATATGTTCAAAATGGGATTAAAGAAATAGAATTGTCCGGAGGTACACAGTACTATCCGGATATAGAACGTGATTTGTCGGAAAAGCAGAAAAAATATGGTTTACAATATGCCTGCCACGCATACTTTCCGCCGGCGCAGGAAGATTTTGTGGTTAATCTCGCATCCTGCAATGACAAGATATATGATCAGTCAAGAGAACACTATCGTAGATGCATTGGATTATTAACGCGTTTGGGATGTGAAACTTTATCCGTTCATGCAGGCTTTTTGGTAGAGATTAACAGTGAAGAAATAGGAAAAAGCATCAATAGTGCCATTGTCTATGATAAAAGGGAAGCATATGACAGGTTTTGCAGTGCTTACAAGGAACTGGTAGCAGAGGCACAGAAAGCAAATATAAGGGTATACCTTGAAAATAATGTTTTAAGTGCCAAAAATTTTCGTAATTTTGGGCAAGAAAATTATTTCATGATGACAGACTGGCAATCGATATGTGAAATGAGAGAGAAATTAGACTTTAATTTGCTTTTGGATATTGGGCATTTATATGTTTCTTCTCGTACACTAAATTTGGATTACAAGCATCAGGTGCAAATGCTGCAGGATCAGGTGGAGTGGATACATGTCAGTGACAACGATGGCATTGCAGATCAGCATCTGCCTTTGAAAGAGGACAGTTATATTGTTTGGGCTCTGAGGTATCTGAAGTATAAGCGCCCGGAAATAAATCTTACATTGGAAACCACCGGTAATGTTCAGGGAATTCTTTCCAGTTACAGGATAGTGCAGAATGTGGGGAAATAGAATGAATGTGATTTTATGCGGCTATAATTGGACAGGGGCAAAGGCACTAAAAATACTGAAGGACAAGGGGCATAATGTATTTGTATACACTCACAAAATGGAGAATTGTTGCGTAGATGTGGAAGGAATGTGCATTAGGCAGAATATTCCATATACTTTTGAAAAAATCCGTTTAGATAATATGCCCTTTATTCCTGATGTTATTTGCTCAATCTACTATAGATATATAATTGGTGCAGATGTGATAGAAGCGGTCCAGGGGAGAATATTCAACTTGCATCCGGCCTTACTTCCTAAGTATCGAGGGTGCAGTAGTTTGACATGGGCAATGATTAATGGAGAAGAGAAATGCGGTTTTACATATCACTATATTGATAATAATTGTGACACGGGAGATATAATCATTCAGAGAGAAGTGATGATAGAGCCGTTTGACACACAAAGTACATTATATAATCGTGTTATGTTTGAAGCGATGGACTACTTTTATGAAGCATTCGGTAAAGTGGCGGCAAATAAACCCGGAACACCACAATCAGGGGAAAGCAGCCTATATAAGCGGGGCTGTCCGATGGGTGGGATTCTTGAAACAGGCAGTTCAGCAGCATATGCGGACAGATTTATTCGCGCTATGATTAATCCGCCTTATAAACCGGCTCAATGTGAAGGGAAAAGTATCTATACAATAAGGGAATTTTTGGAGATGAAGGATAATTATGAAGGAGGTAGGTAAATGATTGCGGTAATCCCGGCGCGGGGAGGATCTAAGGGAGTCCCTCAAAAAAATATAAGGCTATTAAATGGGCGGCCTCTGATTGAATATACTATTGAGGCTGCCAAACAAAGTTGTCTATTTGAAAAAATTATAGTATCTACAGACAGTGAGCAAATTGCGGCGGTGGCAGTTTTGGCAGGTGCTGAAGTCCCCTTTCTGAGGCCGCAGGAGATTTCAGGAGACAACGCATCATCGGACGATGTGGTTCTCCACGCGCTGGACTTCTATGAAAGGCGAGGGGAATATTTTGATGAGGTTTGCAAGCTCCAACCAACTTCCCCGTTGAGAAATGCGAACCATATAATAGATGCATATAAGCTGAAGCATGACAAAAAGGCGACTTTTTTGGTAAGTGTATGTGAATGTGAACATTCGCCATTGTGGTGCGGCATAATTGATACGGAAACTCTTCGGATGGATGAGTTTATCCGGGAAGAGGCAAAGCGGGCATGCCGACAGGAACTTCCGTCTTATTATCGGCTGAACGGAGCAATTTATATGGGGACAATTGACGCGTATAAAGAGAATAGGAGTTTTCTGGGAAAAAACAGTGTTGGGTATATTATGAGCCAGGAAGAGTCAGTGGATATTGATACTGTTTTAGACTTTTCTCTTGCAGAACTTATCATGAAACAGAAGAGTTTATAGTTCTATTAATAATTCTAAATCTAGGATATCTGAATTTTTCTACCACAAATAACTTAGAATGTAATACGGGCAAAAAGGGCGTGTTTTTGTAAAGAGGGCATTTTTATCTTGCAGATTCACCCCTCTTATTTTATAATAAGGTGAAAATTACTGTAAATTTGCATCTTTGTCTGTCAAAATTGCCCGTGACAGACGCAGCAGCTAGATAAAATATGTAGTACATGCACAATAGGATAGCTAAGCGGATGCATACTTTGAAGAGAATGGGGCTTTGACATGGAGAAAGGACACATAGGATAATGAGAAGAAATAATCATGTAGATATGTGGAGGATCATATTTACTGTAGTGATTATGGGGCACCACCTATACCTAATTGGTTTAGACGGGGCATATCCATTTAGTACAGGCTGGTTGGCTACGGAATTCTTTTTTATTCTATCGGGATATTATACAGCCAAACATTTCGCCTCACAGGAGACAACGAATAGTTCGGTTAAAGAGGCTGTTTCGTATACCATATATAAATATAAAAAGATACTTCCATATACCACGATTGCGATCTGCGCAGAATATATGATAGAGAATGTATACTCTGCGTACCACAATCAACTGAAATGGACTATATTTGCCCAACTGTTTGAGGATATGCCCTATGAAATACTAATGCTTTCGGCAAGTGGAATCGTTGCTGAGAGATTGGTACCAGTGTGGTATCTTTCCGCTATGTTCCTTGTACTGCCGTTGCTCTGCTGCTTGCTGGCTACAAAGCGTAAATGGATATATTAATTACGGTTGGGCCGGGATAGTGACGGCGGGAGAACGCTATAACGAGATTTTGAGGGCGTCTGCCGGATTGCTTCTGGGAGTATTTATTTTTTTGGTGAGTGACAAAATCAGTAGTATGAAGACAAGCAGTGCGGTTCGATGGTTTATTACAGTTATTGATATAGGGAGCCTTAGTTTTGCTGTCTGGTTAATGTGGGGCAGTGGTGGACATTATAAAACCATATTGCTGCTGTTTATAATAGGGACCTGTATGATGCTGTCCGGAAAAAGCTATACCTGCAGGATAAATATATGGAAGGGAAATATTGGTAAAATTCTGGGAAAAATCAGCCTGGCCATGTATTCAATACATTGGTGCGTTGGCAGTACACTACGTCTATGGTTTCCGCAACTGGACATAAAAACCAAATTACTGATTTATTATGCGGGTACTTTCCTTGTGGCTTCTGCGATTGTACTTTTATTTATGACAATTCATAATATAATAAAAAAGAATAAGGGCTCAAAGAGCATTGGGTTGCCTGGCTGAGCAATATTACCCAATTTAAGCCATTGTCTGATAACAAATAAAGAGACAAGGAATATACAAGTATAACTAAAGAAACCAAAGAATATTTTATGTTGCACAAAATTGATAAATGTAGTATCTTTATATAAGGCAGCGTATTTGAAAGGAATTTTATGAAAAAAATATTTGGGAAAATAAGAAAAAGCGAAACGGGAATAGAAATCTTATTTGCTTTGATTTGTACAATACTTACATTTTCAATTTTTGCAGGCCAGTATTTTGGTTCTGATGTGGTAACATTTGGTAAGATAGGGGATCAACATCGTTCCTGCTTTCCTGCTTTTAGAAAAATTTTCCAGTTTCTTACATCTGAACAAACGATAGTTGGAGTTGATAATGGCAGTTTGAATGGGGCTTCAGAATTTTTTCTGCGTCCTAACATGCCTGTTATTTATGTACCATTGTACATATTTGCAGGGCTGTCAAAGTATTTTCATGCCAGGGCAATGTATATTGCTTTTTATGCTGTGCATATGTTTTTCTCAGTTCTGTTTGCACAAAAATTGGCAAAGAAGTATTTTGGAGCAGGCCGATATTTGGCATTTGTATACAGTTCATTAATCATTTATCTTCTGTGCGTTGAGGCGTGGTGCATCAGTTTCTATATTGTGACAGCACTAATGCCTGTGTTGCTGTATTTTTCACTTGAGAGTGTGTATAACTTGAATGTGAAAACCGCCATAGCTTGTGTGTTGACCATGGTCTTGTCGCTTTCCAGTGGATATATAACGCTGTCTTTTGCGATGGTGATGGTGGCCGTGCTGTTCACGGTTTTTTATTTTAATGTACGCGATAAGAAATTCAACTTGAAGAAATGTCTCATTTTCATGATCTGGCCGGCTGTGGCAGGGGCCATATGTCTGCCATATTATCTTCAGGTTTTGACATATGTGAAAAAAGTTGTACAAAGCCCGATGGCATTCACAGACGCTATTTACTATAAGCTTTCGCTGAGCGATCTTTTAAATGTGCTGACGAACTTTTCAATCCCTGCGGAATCGGGAATTGAGCAGCTTTGGGCGCTTTCGTTTGGCTTTATAGCATGTATTGTTATTGCTTTGGGGATAAAGGAAAAAGTATTTGGCAAAATGACGCCTGTGGAGCGGTGGACTTGCTATCTGGGATTTGGTAGTTATCTGTTGGTTTTGCTTTGGGCCAATGAAACAGCATTACCATTTTCGGCATGGTTTTTTTCCTTTATACCCATTTTGGGAGGAATGCACATTCCACTTCGTTATTTAATGATCCTTCTGCCGGTTACATATATGGCAGTTATGTTGGTATACAGATATTTAGATGCAGCAAAGTATAGGAAATCATTTAAATATATTGGCTGGAGCGTGGCAGGTGGTTTGGCGATCTACCTGGTCCTGTATAGAACAGAAGTGGACATACTATCTGTGAACAGAGACGCTTTCATATTTGAAATGCTGGTATTGGCCTGGTTTCTATATGAGGCTTGGAAGGATGGATTAAACCATTTCAAAACACAATTGATTTGGGTGGCGGCAATCATTATTCCTGCAATTTCATTTTTTTACCAGTCAACAGATGTATATGTATATGAAAGCACTTTGATAAAGCGTAGCATTGTATATGACGAAGATGCGATTAGTAATATTGACAAGTTTATTTCCACTCTGGATGAAAAGGAACTGTACCGCTATGTTGGCTATGACAGCAAGGAAAGTGTTCCGGAATATCTGGTATCGAACTATGGATGGTATGGTTATTCAAAATACAAACTTTGCAATTATTACGGTTATGAATTATCTCTGGGAACTCCCAAGGACTATTTGACAGAAAATCCATACTTTAATGTGATTAACTGGGAATATTTAGCTAATACCAGAGCAGACTTTATTATATTAGACTCAAAAATTCTGGATGAAGAGGAAATGATTCCTACGATGGTCGACTGGAGCAGGGGAGTTACTTATGTGGGGAATGAGCGTTTAATTTGCGCGTTAAATAAATTTATTCCGTCCATCATATGCGGAAAAGAATTTGTTCTGGATAGTAAAACTTCATTTGACAATGGGTATTTTTACTCATTGGATCTGACGGATGAAAATATAGTCGACTTTGAAACGAATTCAAGCACATATTTTAGCTTGACTATCAATTCGGACAAGGATTCTGTAATAGCGTTTTTACCATATGCCAATCGAAATTACCATTATTATATAGATGGAAATGAGGTCGATTCTGAGATATATGATATGCAGGCGATTTTCAGAGTCCCGGCGGGAAACCATAAGATTAGCGTAGAGTATAGAAATACAATGGGGAAGGTGGGGGTAGCAGCAATTTTTGCGGCATGCATTATGCTGCCGGTGGCACTGATCGTATACGGATTGCTGGTTAATATTGTAAAAAGGAAAAACATAAAGGAGAAACATTTATGAAAGTAGTAATACTAGCTGGTGGATTTGGAACACGTATTAGTGAGGAAAGCCATTTAAAACCAAAGCCGATGCTTGAGATAGGCGGAAAACCTATTCTTTGGCACATAATGAAAGAATATTCTCGTTATGGACACAACGATTTTGTAATTTGCTGCGGATATAAACAGCATGTGATCAAGGAGTGGTTTGCTGATTATTATCTTTATAACAGTGACGTGACCTTTGACTTTACCTGCGACAACAAGATGATGGTACACAACAATGTTTCTGAACCTTGGAAGGTGACTCTTGTTGATACAGGCTTGAATACAATGACAGGGGGAAGGATAAAACGTATACAAAAATATATAGGTAACGAGGCTTTTATGCTGACATACGGAGATGGGGTATGTGATATCAATGTTGAAGATTTGATAAAGTATCACAGATCTCATGGGAAAATTGCAACGTTGACAGCAGCGTTAGTAGAACAACGTTTTGGTGTATTGGATATTTCTGACAAGAAGAATATTATCTCCTTCAGAGAAAAAAATAAGGATGATGGGGCGAGAATAAATGCGGGCTATATGGTGCTCCAGCCAGAAATATTTGATTATATAGACGGTGATACCACTGTGTTTGAAAAGGAACCGTTGGAACGGTTGGCTGCTGAGGGAGAGTTGATGGCCTACACGTTTGACGGTTATTGGCAATGCATGGATACCAAGCGCGAAATGGATAAGTTAAATGAGCTTTGGGATTCAGGTAAAGCACCGTGGAAGACATGGGACAACTAGAAGAAGGAGAGCAGTGATGTTTGAAAATAAAAATGAGAAACAGGCAAAAGAAGAAATTCTGGGATTGGTAAAAGAGTATGCAGAGCGGTTTCATAATCAAAAAAAGGATTTTGCGGAGGGACAGAGAATTCCATATGCGTCCCGCGTGTATGACAGTGCGGAGATGGTAAATCTTGTAGACAGTTCATTGGAATTCTGGCTTACTTCAGGAAGATATACGGATGCGTTTGAAAACAAGTTGGCAAATTATTTGGGAGTAAAATATTGTTCGCTTGTTAATTCGGGTTCTTCAGCAAATTTAATTGCCTTTATGGCGTTAACTTCTCCGCTTTTGGGAGAGCGAAGGATTAAACGCGGTGATGAAATGATTACCGTAGCAGCAGGCTTTCCCACAACCATCACACCGGCTATCCAGTTTGGTGTTATCCCGGTATTCGTGGATGTCACCATTCCGCAATACAATATTGATGTTACAAAGCTTGAAGAAGCCTTGTCGGAAAAGACAAAGGCCGTAATGATTGCGCATACATTGGGGAATCCGTTTGATTTGGAAACAGTCAAAGCTTTCTGCGACAAACATGGGTTGTGGCTTGTCGAGGACAACTGCGATGCCCTTGGGTCTAAGTATACGATTAACGGACAGGAGAAGTTTACCGGCACCATTGGAGATATTGGAACTTCCAGCTTTTATCCGCCGCATCATATGACGATGGGAGAAGGAGGGGCAGTATATACAAACAATGCGGTTTTAAACAGGGCAATCCGTTCTTTCAGGGATTGGGGAAGGGATTGTGTATGCCCTTCGGGACATGATAACTTATGCGGGCATCGTTTTGATAAGCAGTATGGGGAACTTCCGCTGGGATATGACCATAAATATGTGTACTCTCATTTCGGCTATAATTTAAAAGCTACAGATATGCAGGCGGCGATTGGATGTGCGCAACTGGAAAAGTTTCCTTCTTTTGTGGAAAAGAGAAAGCACAATTTTGCCAGACTAAAAAAAGCATTGGCAGGAACAGAGGATAAATTGATTTTGCCTGTCGCATGTACTAATGCGGATCCCAGTTGGTTTGGATTCCTGCTTACATGCAAAGAGGGGATTGACCGAAATGCCGTGGTACAGTATATAGAATCAAAGGGAATACAGACCAGAATGCTTTTCGCTGGGAATTTGATTAAGCACCCTTGCTTTGACGAAATGCGCGCCAGCAAAACCGGGTATCGCGTGGTTGGTGAGTTGACTAATACAGATCGGATTATGGAAGATACTTTTTGGGTGGGCGTATATCCCGGCATGACTGATGAAATGATTGATTACATGGCAAAAACAATTATTGAAGCCGTAAATAACTAAAAGGGGATTTATATGGTTCCAGGTATTAAGCAATTGGAAAGGGCAGCGCTGGAGATTAGGAAGGACCTGCTAAAACTTTGCTCCAAAGAAGTAATTCACATTGGAGGGGATTTATCCATTACAGATGTGATGACGGTACTATGGCAATATCAAATGCGGTACAACCCCGATGATATCCATATGGAGACCAGGGACAGATTTGTTTTATCAAAGGGGCATGCCTCTGCCGTAACAAGTTTTTGTCAAGCAGCAATAGGCTGTTTTAGCAAGGAAGCTGTTTTGAAGGAATATGCTACAGATGGCGGAAGATTTTCCATGCATTCATGCAATCTCGTAAATCCTTTTGTAGAGGTTTCCACGGGCAGTTTGGGGCATGGATTTCCTATTGCCTGCGGCATGGCAGCGGCCCTTAGAATAAAGGGAAATTGTGAAAGCAGAGTCTATGTTGTAATGGGGGATGGAGAGCAATCAGAGGGTTCTATATGGGAAGCGGCGATGAACGCGGTCCATTACAGATTGGGGAACCTGGTTGCGATTGTCGACCATAACGGCCTGGAGGCAGACGGCACAATTGATTCGGTTACAGCATTAGGGAATATAGCGGATAAATATCGAGCGTTTGGATGGAACGTGAAAGAGTTTGATGGCAATAACATTTCGGAGATAAAAAAGCAATTTGATGATTTGCCCGAACCAGGTTCAGAAGTTCCCACAATATTTATTTGTCATACCGTAAAAGGTAAGGGGATTTCCTTTATGGAGGGGCAAGCCAGATGGCATGCCGGTAAGATTTCTCAAGAACAATATCAGGAATGCGTGATAAAGTTAGAAAGAGATTTCATGGATAAGTGGGTGGACTAACGATGAGCAGTACAGAACCGAAGTTTTTAAGAAATATTATTGGCGAATATATGGTGGAACTTGGAGATAAAAGTGCTGAAGTTGTAATGGTGAACGCAGACTTAATGGGAACCTGCAGAAATTCAACTTTTTTTCAAAAGTATCCTCAGCGTACCTTCAATGTAGGTATAGCAGAACAAAATCTTGTCAGCTTTGCGGCAGGGCTGGCTCATGAAGGATTCATTGCGTATGCTTTTTCCATGGCTCCTTTTATTAGTATGAGAGCTTGTGAACAATGTCGCACGGATGTAGCATATGGCAATTTAAATGTTCGTTTATTGGCGACCTATGCGGGCTGTTCGGGAGGAATATCTGGTGCAACTCATTGGAGTATAGAAGATTGCGCGATAATGAATAGTATGCCTAATATGACTATTATGGAACCATGTGATGCTGTTCAGGCAAAAAAAATGATGGAGGCAACACTCACACATAAAGGTCCGATCTATCTTAGGAGCAGTGTAGAGCCAGTGAGGAGGGCTCTATATGATGAGGCTTATGAATTCAAAATTGGAAAGGCATCTGTTTTAAAAGACGGAGTGGATGGTGCTTTTATCTGCTCGGGGGTGGTTGTACAATACGCATTTGAGGCTGCAATTCGGATCCAGGAAGACACGGGTAAAAAAATCCGTGTTGTTGACATGCATACAATAAAGCCGTTGGATCGAGACGCAGTGATTTCTGCGGCAGAAACAGGAAATTTAGTGGTTGCGCAGGATCATAATATTGTAGGAGGACTGGGGTACTGTGTTGCGGAAGTGCTTGCAGAGGAGGGCATCGCTGTTAAGTATATAAATGCGGGAATTAAGGATGAATTTGCTGCGATGGCACATGCGCCGTTTCTGTACCACCGATATGGCATTGATACGGAAGGGCTTGAAAAAAGAATGTTGTCATTGATTAACGGATAAAAATCTTTAGGAACGGATAAACTGTCTGGAGTTGGAGAATAGGGATGAATATATTGGTTACGGGGGCAACCAGTATGATAGGATTGTCTCTCTGCAAAAGGTTATGTAAAGATAATAACCAAATTATTGCGGTTGTGAGAAAAAATTCCTGTAAGCTGGATAAACTGCCCAAAACAGATAACATAAAGATTTTGGAATGCGACATGCAGGACTATTCACTTTTGAGTGGGATGTATGCAGAAGAAATCGATTCCGCTGTGTTGCTGGCATGGAATGGAACCAGAGGAGTACATCGCAATGATGCAGAACTGCAGCGAAGTAATTATGAAGCAAACATGGCTGTTTTGCAGCAGTTGATGCAGATGAACTGCAAAAATATTATCACGGCTGGTTCGCAGGCAGAATATGGTCTGTGGCACAGCACGGAAAAGCTGCAAGAAACAGCAATCCCCTCCCCCAATACGGAATATGGAAAGTATAAGCTGAAATTTTATGAAGAAGCCAGAGAAATCTGTCATGTGAATCGAATACGGTTGACAGAACCCAGATTTTTTAGCCTATATGGTCCCAATGACTTTGAGGGAACCATGATCATATCAATATTGAAGAAGATGTTGTCAGGAGAGATCTGTGATCTAACACAATGTATCCAGTTATGGGATTTTCTCTATATAGACGATGCAATTGAAGGCTTAATAAAATTGCTTGAGACGCAAGATGCGTTTGGGGTTTATAATTTTGGCTATGGAGAAAAGGAATCTGTCTCTTTAAAAAGCTATATTCAAAAAATGTATGAACTTACACATAGCGCCAGCATTTTGAATTACGGTGCAATTCCATATCCCGAAACAGGAATGGTAAATGTTAATCCGTGTGTAGATAAACTGAAAAGTCTTGGTTGGGAACCAAAGGTTAGCTTCGAAGAGGGAGTACGGGAAGTCATTAAGGCGTTGCAAGATTATTGATGCATGAGAATGCGGGTGGAAAACATGAAGAAAATAAGCGTACTAATACCTTGTTATAATGAAGAACAAAATGTAGAACCAATGAGTGTGGCCATAGAAAATATTTTTGCGCAGGAACTTCCGCATTATGCGTATGAATTGATCTTCATCGACAATGATTCGACGGACGGTACAAGGGAAAAGCTGCGAAAAATATGTAGTAATAATAAGAAAGTAAAGGTGATATTAAACGCAAAAAATTTTGGTCAATTTAATTCGCCCTATTATGGTATGCTTCAAACTACAGGTGATTGTACTATTTTTATGTGCTGCGATTTTCAGGATCCGATAGAAATGATTCCAAAGTTCGTTGAAAAGTGGGAAAGCGGTTATAAAATTGTATGCGCAATAAAAAAGACCAGCAAAGAAAACAAAATAATGCGTTTTCTGAGAACATGTTATTATAAGCTAATCAGAAAATTTTCAGATGTTGAGCAGATTGAACATTTCACAGGATTTGGTTTGTACGATAAAAGTTTCATAAATGTTTTGCGGGATTTGGGGGATTCTACCCCTTTTTTAAGGGGAATTGTTGCTGAACTGGGCTTTAAGAGAATAGACATACCATATGAACAGCAAAAGCGCAGAGCGGGGAAGACGCATAATAACTGGGCGACTCTGTATGATGCGGCAATGTTGAGCTTTACATCCTATACAAAGGTTGGCTTGAGGATTGCAACTATTTTGGGTTTTATAATAGCGAGTATAAGTATTGTTTTGGCTATAGTGTATCTTATTCTGAAGCTGATATACTGGGAGAGGTTTGCCGCAGGTATGACGCCGCTTTTGCTTGCGGTTTTGATATTAGGTTCGCTGCAACTGTTTTTTATTGGATTTTTGGGTGAATATGTCCTAAGCATAAACAGGAGAGTCATGAATAGACCATTGGTTATTGAGGAAGAGAGATTGAACTTCGATGCAGGGCAGGAGGAATAACATGTTTGATTTGTCTTTTTACAGCGGGAAACGAGTTTTGATTACTGGACATACAGGCTTTAAGGGATCATGGATGTGTCAATTACTGTTAATGGCAGGAGCATCTGTGACAGGCTACGCATTAGAGCCGCCTACTTCTCCGAGCCTTTTTGACATGTGCCATCTGGGGGAACAGATAAACTCGGTAATCGGTGATGTACGTGATTTGAAGCATATGAAAGCTGTATTTGCGGACGCGCAGCCGGAGATCGTAATCCATATGGCGGCGCAGCCCATTGTGCGCGAATCTTACAGAGATCCGGTCTACACTTATGAAACCAATGTTATGGGAACGGTTAATATATTAGAGTGCGTCAGATGTACCACTTCTGTAAAATCTTTTCTAAACGTAACGACAGATAAGGTATATCTGAATAGGGAATGGGAATGGGGGTATCGTGAAGACGAAGAACTGAATGGCTATGATCCCTATTCTAATTCCAAATCCTGCTCCGAATTAGTGACCAGCAGCTACAAAAATTCTTTCTTCCAAGACAGTGAAACTGCGATTTCTACGGCAAGAGCCGGAAATGTTATTGGAGGAGGCGATTTTGCCGCAGATAGGATTATTCCAGACTGTATACGCGCGGCAGAGAAGGGGGAAGATATTATCGTAAGGAATCCTTTTTCTACAAGACCGTATGAGCATGTTCTGGAGCCGATTGCAGCATATTTGCTTATCACCCAGGCACAGTATGGAAATAAAGCATGTGCAGGAAGTTATAATGTCGGGCCGGATGAAATTGACTGTTGGACTACTGGTAACCTGGTAGACTTGTTTTGCAGAAAATGGAACAATGCCACGGGGGAGAGCCTAAAATGGATTGATCGGTATGATGGCGGCCCCCATGAAGCGAATTTTTTAAAACTGGATTGTTCCAAATTGAAATCCAAACTGGGATGGAGTCCTCGCTGGAATGTGGAAACTGCGATGGAGAAGATTGTGGAATGGTCGCGAGTATATCTGGAAAATGGGGATGTTTCAGCTTGCATGAGGAAACAAATAGCTGAATTCCTTAGCATATAAAAACTTTGGAAAAATAAATTAGACATGGAAAAATCTTGCATTTTCGTGGACAATAGTATATGATGTAGACGTATTTATTGAATAATTACAGGAAAGGCGATCTAATATGAAAAAAGCACTCATTACAGGTATTACAGGCCAAGACGGGTCCTACTTAGCGGAGTTTTTGCTTGAAAAGGGTTATGAGGTTCATGGAATTACAAGAAGGGCATCAATTTCTAATACTTCAAGAATTGATCATTTGATTGCAAACAACTCAATAGTTCTTCATGACGGGGATCTATCTGATACATCTTCTATTACGAATATTATTGCTGCGGTTCAGCCGGATGAGATTTATAATCTTGCGGCCCAGTCCCATGTCCAAGTGTCTTTTGATGTACCTGAGTATTCGGGGGATGTGGATGCAATCGGCGTTCTGCGGATTCTGGAGGCAGTTCGAATACTTGGGCTTGCCAAGAAAACTAAGATATATCAGGCATCTACATCGGAACTGTATGGAAAAGTTGAGGAAGTACCTCAGAAGGAGACAACTCCGTTTCACCCCTACAGCCCCTATGCTGTTGCAAAGCAATATGGATTTTGGATTATTAAGGAGTATCGCGATGCGTATGGCATGTTCGCTGTGAATGGAATCCTGTTTAACCATGAATCAGAAAGGCGCGGCGAGAATTTTGTAACTAGAAAAATTACCCTTGCGGCAGGAAGAATTGCAGAAGGCATTCAGGACCATCTTGAACTGGGAAACATGGATTCACTGCGTGATTGGGGATATGCGAAAGACTATGTGGAGTGTATGTGGATGATGCTGCAGCACGATACTCCTGAAGATTTTGTGATTGCAACCGGAGAGCAGCATACAGTCAGAGACTTTACAGAGAGAGCATTTTTGGCCAATGGGATAGAGATCAGATGGGAAGGATCCGGAGTGGATGAGAAGGGGTATGACAAATCCACCGGAAAGATGCTTGTATGCGTTAATCCAGAGTGGTTTAGACCTACAGATGTAGACAATCTCTGGGGTGATCCTACTAAGGCAAAGACTGTTCTGGGTTGGAATCCGCAGAAGACCACATATGCGGAGTTGGTTGAAATCATGGCAAAACACGATCGGGCATTAGCCAAACGGGAAGCCGCATTAAAGGCGGTACAGGAATCGGCTTATTAAAAGGTTTAAGCAAGGGGGGATCCTTTTCAGGAATCCCCTTTTCTGCAATAGGCGCAAGTGGATACGATTCCCTTTGAGGAGACTCATGCGGGAAAGGCACAGGTATAAATATGAAAAAAGGGCTTGTCATCGGCGCGGCAGGTTTTGTGGGAAATTACTTGATTCGAGAGTTATACGCTAACGGAATAGAGGTATATGCTACGAAATTTTCGCACAACAAATTTGATACACCATATGCTAAGGTATTTGAACTGGATATTATGGACAAAGAAGCCATTACCAACTTGCTGTTTAAGACACAGCCGGATTATATTTTTCACCTTGCGGCACAAAGTTCAGGAGGACTGGCTTGGAAAAATCCAACCCTTACGGTGGATGTGAATATTAAAGGCAGCATCAATGTTATGGATGCTGTACGGGAACTGTTTTACAAACCAAGAGTTCTGCTGATTGGTTCGGGAGAAGAATATGGTCATATTCGCCCAGGGGAGACTCCGATAGGTGAGGAAAATGCTCTGCGCCCGGGAAATATCTATGCAGCTACCAAGGTGTGCCAAAATATGATAGGAAATATTTATTCTAAAGCCTATGATATGGAATTGATGATGGTACGCGCTTTTAACCATATTGGTCCGGGCCAGGAACCTTTATTTGTAGCTTCTGATTTTTGCAAGCAGGTGGCAGAGATCGAAAAGGGAATCCGCGAACCGATTATGCTGGTGGGAAATTTGGCCGCAAAGCGTGATTTTACGGATGTACGGGATGTGGTGAGAGCATATGTGATGCTGATTTCACGAGGGGTGGCAGGTGAGACATATAATGTGGGAAGCGGCAATGCCTGTGAAATTCGCCAGATCCTTGATTTAATTATATCCATGTCCCATAAGGATATTCGGGTTGAGATTGACCCAAATAAAATTCGGCCAGTGGATGCCCCGGTTATCGAGGCGGATATTACAAAAATATATCAGTTAACGGGATGGAAACCACAGATACCTTTGGAGCAAACTATAAGCGAAACGCTGGATTACTGGCGAGAACGTGTAGGGGAGGTGTAATGATGGTGAAGAAGGACAACTTGCTACTGACGACTGAGATGACAGAATCAAACAGAAAGTTGCATTCTCCCAGCCGCTTTGCGAGACAGAACCTGCTATATGTGCAGGAGGCAGGGACACTGCAGAGCTTACAGCCCCACAGATGCGTCAGGGAAGGCTTGGATTCTTTCCTTATCATGGCAGTGATCGAGGGCAAAGGAACCCTTGAAATAGCTGGAGAAAAAATCCATGTCAGTGCAGGGGACTGCGCATGGATCGACTGTATGCAGCACTTTGCGCATATCAGTGATGAGTCAGCGGCTTGGCGCCTTGCCTGGGTACATTTTAACGGACGGAGCGCAAGGAGTTTTTATAACTTGTTCCTAAAATATAACGGGGATGGAAATGTTGTAGCAGTCTCGGATCTGGGAGAAATGGAAAAGATTATCATAGAACTGAGGGAGAAACAACTTGAGAGAAACCCGCTGGCAGAGTTGGGATGCGGCGAAATGCTATTA
>Ga0224740_10016_pt1 | contig 37268 bp, 52 predicted proteins | sample LIM_E_Water_Bulk_FD_161634 | JGI IMG/M metagenome (GOLD analysis project Ga0224740, IMG submission 161634) | Enriched cells from gastrointestinal tract of the lab mouse from Pacific Northwest National Laboratory (PNNL), Richland, Washington... | ecosystem: Host-associated > Mammals > Digestive...
GGATTACCTTTGAAAGACTATATTGAAGAGCGTGCCATAAGCATTGCAATTATATCGTTGACAGCAATGCCACGGTCAGACAGACGGCCAGAGAGTTTGGCGTGAGCAGAAACACCGTGCATATGGTAGTAACAAAATAGAACGGTATGTGTGGAGAATAAAATAAGCAGTTAGGGTCAGGGCATTTGGAAGATTTGCCTATTGAACATTATTGCTGAATGTGCTACACTCAAGTAAAATCAATCTGTATTAACAGGTTGTGAAAGGAGACTAACAAAATATGACTACTTTTTATGAGGTAATTGCGTCTTAAAACTGCATATTTGGTGCAGACAATTTTCGGGGTGTAAGACCTCTTTGTTGTTGTGCCGTTTTCAGGTAACCTTTCGTGAATACTATACCTTTCGGTTATAGCACACTCAAGAGGTGTGTTATTTTTATGCCCATAATCAGCCGCAGGAAGTACCCATAACTAAAGGATACTTTCTGCGGCATTTTTGCACCTATTTTCAGAGAATCGAAAACAAAAAGCACAGGATGGCTAAAAAATTCAGACAAAAAGTAAGAACGTAAGGCAGGTAAAGAGCATGGATGTAATTAATTTGGGAATTCTTGCGCATGTGGATGCGGGCAAAACAACGCTGACGGAGGGCATGTTGTTTCAGGCCGGATGTATCCGGAAAATGGGGAATGTAGATGATGGAACGACTGTTACGGATTCAATGGACTTAGAGAAAAAGCGGGGAATGACAATTAAATCATCGGTTATATCGTTTGAATGGAATCATTTGAAGATTAATTTGATTGATACTCCCGGGCATTTTGATTTTTTGTCCCAAGTTGAAAGCGTATTACATGTACTTGATGTTGTTGTGTTGGTGATTGCTGCCAGGGAAGGGGTTCAGCCGCAGACAAGATTGTTTTTCAGGAAGCTTTCCGAACTGAAGATCCCAACGGTTATTTTTATCAACAAACTGGACAGGATGGGGGTAAATTATGAAGACCTGATCAAAACCATAAGAACGAAACTGACGGACGAAATCCTGGAATGTCAAAGGTATCAGGGGGTAGGTGGGAAACAGGTAGAAATAGAGGATATCCCATTGGATGATGAAGAATTTCAGATGAAGTTGTTGCTTTCATCGGAAACGTTGATAAAAAAATATGATGAGTTCCAGGAAATATCCACAAAAGAGTATGAAACAGAATTTATCCGTCTAATTCGAAGCGGGAAATTATATCCCGTGATGGGCGGAGTCGCATTAAAAAATCAGGGAATTAACAGCCTGATGGACATGCTGACAAAAATAATGGCAGATGTTAAGCCCCAAACGGATCTATTGTCAGCGTATGTCTTTAAAGTGGATTTTGACCAGAAAGGACAAAAACGCATTTTTTTCAGGGTTTTCAGCGGAACCGTTACGGTCAGACAAAATGTGTATATCAGGAATGAGGAATCTCAGAAAATGCTGGTACGTAATTTGGCATATTTTGAAAATGGAAAAATCATTTCTGCCAGGAGCGTTGCATGTGGGGATGTGGGAATAATTTATGATGAAGAGCTGCTGAAGGTCGGCACGGTCATAGGTGGGAATAATGGGGATGTCAGTAAAGTGAAGCTAAAGGAGCCATTATTGCACACAAATATCGTAACGAAGGACAATGATGAAAGGTATCTATTGTTGAATGCATTGAATACCTTATGGCAGGAAGATCCACAGCTGAAATTTGAAGTAAGTTCAACAACAGATGATATTATCATTTCTTTGTACGGACCTTTGCAGATGGAGATCATCGGAGAAATATTAAAGAACAGATTTGGGTTAAACATATCGTTTGGACCTTTAACAAATATATACAAGGAACATCCAATCAAAGAGGGTTATTGTTCCATAAGAATCGGGGATTGGAAGAATCCTTATTATGCAGGAGTGGTGTTTAAGGTTGAGCCGCTGCCATTAGGAAGCGGATTTCAATACGAAAATCTGGTTTTCTATGGATATCTTGAGAAGCCCTTTCAGAATGCGGTTATGGATGGGATAAGGACTGCATTGAATGAGGGGACGCAGGGACATGAAGTGATTGATGTAAAAATAACTTTTTTGGAAGCAGATTATGACAGTGTAATGGGCACACCTGCCGATTTCCGCAGATTGGTTCCAATCGCACTGAAAAGGGCATTGGAGGATGCAACGATAGAAATTTTGGAGCCATGGCAGAATTTTATAATAAGTGTTCCTGTCGATTTTGAAAAAAGTGTGCTGAACGATATATGTAAAATGAAAGCCCGAATCACAGAGTACCAATATGGAGAAGCGGAAACTTGTTTTATCGGGAAAGCTATTCTCCAGGATATGATGAATTATGAATCAAGGCTGAATATTCTTACCCACGGAAGCGCATCTGTTTTACAGGATTTTTTCAAATATTTACCGATGAATGAGAGTGTGGAGGCATTGATGGAGAAATATAAATAAAAATATGATATATGCGAAATGTTTTGAAAATTCTTCAATATATAGTAGTAACAAAATGGAACGGTATGTGTGGAGAATCAAATAAGCAGTTATGGACAGGGCATTTGGAAGAACTGTAGAAGAGTGTTCAAATGCCCTTATTTAATTGAACTGATAGAATCGGATAGGGCACAAAATGTAAATTCTACAAGCATGTAGACATGCCTTCTGGTGTAATGTTCTAACCTTATGTGATTGGAGCCCGGATTTCGCTTCCCACATGCATTCCACAGCCGGAAAAAGATGTCGTCCATGCCGGCATTGGTAAACACCAGAGCGGTCTTGTGCGTCTCTACGGCGGGGATCACATTCTTGTTTTTTATGATCTTCACATGCTCCAGAATAATGGCGGTATTCTGGGAATCGTATTGCAGCCAGAACAATCATATCGTTGGTAAAAATTTGTTTTTCCATAGGTTAACCTCCCGCTGCTTGTGTTTGCACAATGCAAAAATGACCCGCCGCGCATAACTTCCAGAAAGCCCTCATACACTGTATAAAAGTGTTCTGAGGGGATTACCTTTGAAAGACTATATTGAAGAGCGTGCCATAAGCATTGCCAATTATATCGTTGACAACAATGCCACGGTCAGACAGACGGCCAGAGAGTTTGGCGTGAGCAAAAGCACCGTACACAAGGATGTTACAGACCGGCTCATGCAGGTCAATCCTACTTTGGCCAAGGAGGCCAGAAAAGTGCTGGACGTAAACAAATCCGAACGCCATATCAGGGGCGGACTGGCAACTAAAGAAAAGTATCTGCACCAACATGTGTGATGAAATTACATAGAGCGTGCCCAAACCACTGCAGAGGGATCTGTGGTGGTTTTTTAGTGGTGTTTTTTTGTACAGATTTTCTTTGACTTTGGAAAGGGAGAAACGTATAATGAAATATATTCAGGCAAATATCGCGGAGTAACCCGTAGTTTGGTCAGGGCCATCCTACGTTGGCAGCGGGAAAGAGGTATACATGGAAAAAGAGCTGGTAATTGTCATCGATTTCGGCGGCCAGTACAACCAACTGGTGGCAAGGCGCGTCAGGGAATGCAATGTTTATTGTGAAATTTATTCCTATAAAACAGATTTGGACAAGATCAGGGCTATGAATCCCAGAGGCATTATCCTGACAGGGGGTCCAAACAGCTGCTATGAGGAGAATGCCGCCACCTGTCCGCCGGAACTGTTTCGGCTGGGCATTCCCGTGCTGGGTCTGTGCTACGGTGCGCAGGTGATGTCCCAGGTGCTGGGAGGCCGGGTGGAACGGGCGGCGGTGAGGGAGTACGGCAGGACTCAGGTCCATGTGGACAATACCTCCCCTCTGTTTGCGGGAGTGGCGGCGGACACGGTGTGCTGGATGAGCCATTTTGACTATATAGCCCAGATGGCTCCCGGCTTCCGTGCCATCGCCACCACCGCCAACTGTCCCGTGGCGGCGGCAGAGTGCAGAGAGCAAAATCTGTATGCCATCCAGTTCCATCCGGAGGTGCTGCACACTCTGGAAGGTTCCCGGATGCTCTACAATTTTGTGAGAGGCATCTGCGGCTGCCGCGGTGACTGGCGCATGGATTCTTTTGTGGAGGAATCGGTAAAAGCGATCCGGGAAAAAGTGGGGGACGGCAAGGTGCTGCTGGCACTCTCCGGGGGCGTGGACAGTTCCGTGGCGGCGGGGCTGCTCTCCAGGGCCATCGGCAGGCAGCTGACCTGTGTGTTTGTGGATCACGGTCTGCTGCGGAAAAACGAGGGCGATGAGGTGGAGGCGATCTTTGGCGAGGGCGGCCAGTTTGATCTGCGTTTTATCCGCGTCAACGCACGGGAACGGTATTATGCAAAACTGGCGGGAGTGACGGAGCCGGAAGAGAAGCGCAAGATCATCGGCGAAGAATTTGTAAGGGTGTTCGAGGAGGAGGCCAAAAAGATCGGCGCCGTGGATTTTCTGGCCCAGGGAACCATCTACCCGGATGTGGTGGAGAGCGGCCTGGGAGGCGAGAGTGCCGTGATCAAATCCCACCATAATGTGGGCGGACTGCCCGATTATGTGGATTTTAAGGAGATCCTGGAACCTCTGCGCAATCTGTTCAAGGATGAGGTGCGCAAAGCGGGCCTGGAACTGGGCATCCCTGAGAAACTGGTGTTCCGTCAGCCTTTCCCCGGCCCCGGTCTGGGGGTGCGCATCGTGGGAGAGGTCACCGCAGAGAAGGTTAAAATCGTTCAGGATGCCGATGCCATCTACCGGGAGGAAATCGCCGAAGCGGGTCTGGATCAGGAGATAAACCAGTATTTTGCCGCGCTGACCAACATGCGGAGCGTGGGGGTCATGGGTGACGAGAGGACCTATGATTACGCCGTGGCTCTGCGCGCCGTGAAAACTGTGGACTTCATGACAGCGGAGGCTGCGGAGATTCCCTTTGAGGTGCTGCAGAAGGTGATGAGCCGGATTATCAACGAAGTTAAGGGCGTGAACCGGGTGTTCTATGATTTGACCAGTAAGCCTCCCGGGACGATAGAAATGGAATAGTAGACATTTGGACTGAAAACCTGATAAAATAAGGGTTTTCAGTCCTTTTTATATCTCTGTGATGTTAATATGATGTTGAAAATAGAGCCAGCTACTTTTCCTACTCCAAAATGGATGCGGTTGAAATCCCTGTCGAAATGTGGTAATATCTCTTTGGGACTACCAGGATGGTAGGCGGTTAGCCCTCCCCGGAGGGACTGTGACCCTCCGTTTACATAGAAACCTGAAAGGGAATCTGGGAAAGGAGGGCTGAGCCATATGGATATTTTGGGACTTATTGCGGTGTTAAGTTTTGGCTTGACCTGCTTTGGTATCGGATATACATTCGGTAAAGATAGTAACAAGCCACAGAAATAGCCGCCCTCCCGTGACAAGGTAAGCGGCTATAGCTGTTAACTTATGAATCGGGCTAACCGTCTATCGGTAGCTCCCGTGGGGCGTCTGTTACCAGCAGGCGCCTCTCTTTATCTAAAGAATAGCACAATCTGCGGGAAAGTTCAAGAATTTTCTTCTGTCGGCGGTGCCGCTCGCCGGAACTGATTGAGCCGATTTGCCAGCTGCTGATCCTTGTCCGGGTAAAGGTGGGAATAGGTATCCAGTGTGGTCTTCACGGATTCATGCCCCAGCCGGTCCGCAATCTCCAATGGGGCAAAACCCATTTCAATCAGCATACTGGCATGTGAGTGCCTCAGATCGTGGACTCTTATAATTGGCAGCCCCACTTTGGCGGCGATCCGCTTTATCTCTTTATCCAGGGCAGATTTTGTGAAATAGAATATCCGGTCCCCCTGTTCAATCCCATAGAGCTTTGCCATGTATTCCTGAATATCATCGTATAGAAAATCGGGTATGGATATACACCTTTTAGCCTTGGGCGTTTTCGGCTCCAGGAATAATTCTTCCCCATTTACTTTTGCATAATTTTTATTGATATCAATCCGTTTTGAAGGGAGGATGTCTGCAGGGGTAAGGGCCAGCAGCTCCCCGGACCGCATCCCGGTGTAAAAGAGCACATCAAAGGCCAGCTTTACAGAGGATTTTTGTATGGCGGCGGAGAACTGCTCATACTGCGCCTGTGTCCATATATTCATTTCCTCGGCTCGGCTCTTCCCCATGCTGCCGGCGGCCCGACATGGATTAGCAGAGAGCCGGTAATGGGCCACGGCATAATTCATGATGGCGGACAGCTGATTGTTAACGGTTTTGAGATATGTCTGGGAAAAAGGGTTCCCGGCTTCATCCCGGTAGGATATCAATTCGTTCTGCCATTTTCGGACCTTGATGGTGTCAATATCGCATACCTTCAGATTCCCGAAGTAGGGGAGCAGCTTTCCTTTTATGATGAACCGCTTATTTTCCATTGTGGTAGGCTTCAACCGGTGCGACATGTCCTCCAGATAGTTCTCCACCAGGGAGGAAAAGAGGATATCGCTGGTATTGTTCTGCTGATCCAGAAATGAGCGCTCATACTCTTTGGCCTCGCGCTGCGTCTTAAAGCCCCGTTTGCAGATATGCTTCTTTTCGCCGGTCCAGTCCGTGAAGTAGAAGTTGGCATACCAGCGTGTGGTCTTTCCGTCTTTTAAGGTATACTTGTAGGCCGGCACGGCAGCTTCCTCCTTCCTGGGAAAAGTACCTACATATCAATCTATCAGTTTTTTCAATTCCTCTATATCATCCTGAATTTTAGAATATGTTTCATCGGAGCCTTTGAAATTATCATCTATAAGGTGGATTGACAATCCCATGATAGCAGTGTGAATATTAGAATCCGGAAAATAATTCGGATCCTCCGTGGAAAGATCGCTCACGTATTCCATATCTGATTGTAAGTCATCTATTATTTCTTTAGCTTCCTTATAGTCGAGTTCATAGGATAGATATTTCTCTGCTGTTTCGATTGCTTTATTCGCACATGAAACGGCTTTGTCGCTGGGAACACTATCTTTTTTTGAAGATCCACATGCAGCTAAGAAAAGCATAGTAAAACAAAGCAGTATAAAGGTATATTTTTTCAATGTGTCCACTTCCCCTCTAAGCACAGTTTTCGTATACGTGAATTTCTATTTTTTTTAAGCCCCGATGCCTCCGGTACCACTCGAAGGACGGGATTTTTTTTCTTCATCGGCGTATCTTCCGTATTCGCCAGCTGCAACTGCCGAGATACCTTCTACGCACAAAACACCTGCCTTTGCTAAGAGATATTTTTTACATTCATCATCGCAGCGGTTGAATAGCTGAAGGAGCTTTTTTTCATCTTCCGAGATGCTCTTCCGATTTGATATATTTAAAAGATAATCTGCGGACACATCCAATGAACCGGCGATTTTGATTAAATCCTCAAGTGATGGTATTTTATTTCCGAATAGATATAGGTCAACATCTTCTGGATGGAACCCAGTCATTTCGGAAAACTGTTTAGATGAGATATTCTTTTCCCGTAAAATATCTTGCAGTCTACATTTAAACTCATAACCGAATTCTGGAGCATTCATTGTATAATTTGCATAATCAATAACCTCAGATTCATTTCCGAGAATATAACCGACAGGAACCATAAACAGTGAAGCAAGTTTGTTTAGTGTTTCTATATCAGGCTCTCTTTTTTTTATCTCATATAAAGATAGGGCAGAACGACTGATGCCTATAGATCGCGCAAGTTCGGCTTGTGTTAGCCCTTGTCTTTTTCTGAGTTCTACAATACGTTTTCCAAACATAGATAACCTCCTTCGGTACAATTGTACTCTACAAAATGAAGCAAAGCAATGACAAAAGCAAAATGTTTCAGAAAGTAGCAAAAAGTTGTTGACAAAATGAAGCACATATGCTAATGTTTTGATATGCTTCATAATGAAGCAAAAACAAAGGAGGTGCTACATGAAAAGAGAGGAGCTAATCAAAGTTCGCAAGAGCCTTGGATTGACGCAAGCAGATATGGCAGCAGCAGCTGGTGTTCACAGAAGCTACTATGGGCTTATAGAAAATGGAAATCGGAATCCCACGCTTAAAATTGCTGCTAAAATTGCCACGGCTCTTAATTCAAGCATTGAACAGCTATTCCCCGATGAAATTTTTTTTGCCAACAAATGCTACGAAATGAAGCTGTAAACCATATATATGATTGTATCAATGGGAGGTGAAAAAGAAAATGGCAAATATAGCAGCAAAAACGAGCTCCAACGTATTCTATAAGGCCCGTTGCGCAGCGTCAGCACACAATGAGCAATTAAGCAGCAGAGAAGGGGCAGCGGACATAATGTCCATTGACCGGGGACGCCTTTATAGGATTGAAAGCGGGATAGCCAATCCCTATCCTGAAGAAATACGTCTTATGGCGGATTTGTATAATGCGCCAGAACTGGAAAACTATTACTGTACGAATATCTGCCCTCTCGGCGGGGAAATGCCCAAAGCCGATCTGGCAGATCTCGACAGGATCTCAATCAGGGCACTTTCTACATTTCGGAAAATCGGAGAAACGAAGGAACTGTTACTGGATATCACAGAGGATGGTGTTATTTCCGAGGATGAAAAAGGAGATTTGAATAAGGTGCTGGAAAATTTGGAGGAGCTGGAGCAGATAGCGCAGAGCCTCAAACTGTGGGTAAAGAAAAATCTGTAATGTCTTGCCTACAATATGCGGACATTTGACAGCAACTGCTGACAAGTGCGTCCGTAATCCAATCCGAATCCAAATCCAAATCGGAATCCAATGCAGGTAGGCAGTGGGAGGTGGAAAGTTGTATTTAGCACAAAACTTGAGGTATCTGCGAGAGCAGAAAGGGCTGAGCCAGCGTGAATTCTCTGAAATTTTTGGTTTAAGCAGTAGCGCAGTGACTATGTGGGAGCGGGAACAAAGGAAACCAGATATTGAAATGATTGTCCGGCTATCTGAGTATTTCGATGTAACGCTGGATGAATTGGTTCTGAAAGAGTTAAAGCCGCCATTGCCGCTTTATGCTTTAAATATAAAGTATTTGCGGAAGAAGAAGGAGATAACGCAGGAAGATATGGCAGTTTTCCTTGGATTTAGTGGAAAAAGCAGTCTATGCGCTGTAGAAACCGGGAAAATCGGGATCTCCATAGAGAACCTGGAAAAACTCGCTGATTTCTTCGGTGTAACACTGGATCAGATGGTAAAGCATGATTTATCAAAGGAGGGTGTGTGACCGTGGCAAAAGCATGGTTGGAAGATAAGGCAACATGGCTGTTCGACCTGGCGCATGACGATCTGGACGAGGACGCCATCGTAAAAGGGTTTTTGAAACATTATGCACTGCAAGGGCAGGGAATGGGTGATGTGCAGCGGGATATGCACTTTCACACACACTATGGAGACTTTTACCTGAAAGCTGCCATGGCTTATCTGCGGAGAGCACTGGAGGTGCAGATCGAGGCGCCGCCCCGCTCGGAGATGCGGACGCTGGATGAAGTGCAGGGAATTGTTGATGCTGTCCGCGCGGGCATCCCGGTCCAGGTTGATTACTACGATCCGGAAATTGATGATAATCCGTATGTTGTCCGTGCGACATGGTAGGAAGGAGGGATTGCATGGGAGCATTGGCAGCGGCGCCGGGCGTGATCTCTTCCCCCGGGAAATACTATTGTGGGGTTGCAGAGGTTATGGAGTATCTCGGCTGCAAAGAAAATAAAGCCTATGAGCTGATAAGAGAGCTCAGGGAGGAACTCATAGAAGCTGGCAAGCTGACGCCGGCGTATCCGCAGGGAAAAGTACCGCGAAAGTATTTTATGGAGCGGTGCATGATTGAAGAATAGGAGGTGTGTCATGGCATTTTACAAAATTTGTCCGGATTGCGGAGCCTCGTTAGATCCGGGCGAAAAGTGCGATTGTCGGGAGGAAGCGGAAAGGAAGCAGGAGTTTTTCAGCCGGCACTTGAAAATGGAACCGAAAGCGAGGCAGCTTGCTTTTGTGTTCGACAGCGGGGAGGTTCGGTGTGAAAGCAAAAGTTGTTGTTAGCCTGGGTACGGTGGTAGGGTTGGCGGTGTTGTCTGCAGCGGCATTTATAAGTACGGCAGGCACGGCCGGCGCAAGTCCGGCAGTAGGGCAGAGGGAGGAACTGCAAGCTGTGATCTGTCAGGAGGAGCCGGCGATCAAAGAAAAGGAGGGGCGATTATCAGTTGAAACGGTCTCATTGCCTGAGGCAGCAGAGGAACCGCCACAAACGGAAAGCGGGAGCCTGAGCCCGGAGGATTCTTATCTTCTCGCCAAAATCGCTATGGCAGAGGCGGAAAGTGAGGATACGGAGGGGAAGGCGCTGGTCATGCTGGTGGTTCTAAACCGTGTGAAAGCCGGTGGATTTCCTGATTCTGTAGAAGAAGTGATCTATCAGGCAAGGCAGTTCAGCCCCGTTGCCAGCGGAAGGTTTGACAGGGTGGAGCCGGATGCCGATTGCTGGCTGGCTCTTTCCCTGATTGAAGTGGATGGATGGGATGAAAGCATGGGCGCCACCTACTTTGAGAGTGAAAGCGAATCCACCTGGCATGAGGAACATCTGGAGTTTCTTTTCCAGCATGGCAATCATTATTTTTACACGGATAAGGAGGGCGGGAGATGAGCGGGTGGAAGTGGATCAGGCGGCTTGCCGTTGTGGCAGTTTATGTTGTGGCAGTTACATACATGGCCGGGAAATGGGCTATACGCTATGCCTATCTGGAGCGTGGCTATGATGCTATCGGAGGGGAGTACTTTTTTATCCCTATGATGGCCTGGGCAGCTTATAAGCTGATTAATATATTTTTGAATGTTTTGGAGGATGAAATGTATGCAGAAACAGGAAGTGAAAAGACAGGAGGTAGAGGAACTGCTGGGCTTCGCAATAACAGATGAACAGCTTCAGGAGGCTTTGGAATGCGCCCGGCGCAAGCAGGAGTATATCTATCAGCGGGAACGGAGGCCGGTGGTGTTGCAGCACTGGTATCTGGTAAAGCTGACGGAAGAGTATGTGCGGAGCCTTGCGTTCTCAAAATTCACGATGGATCTGTGCAGGGCGCTGCGCGACATGGAAAAAGAGCACTCGGCAAGTTGCCAGAGCGCCCCTACGGATAACCATATTGTAGCAGTTCCTGCCGGATAAAGCAAGCGGAATTTTTCAATATGGTAAAGAGGACAATGAAAATGGCTATAAACATGCAGAATATGGGGAAAAGAGCACTCGGCAGATTGTCGGGGCGGCTTCTACGGAAAACCATATCAGGGCATGATTTAGCAAATAAATCAATGACGATATGGAGGAAAATCTATGGACAATTCTTATGCATTGACTGAAATCCAGTCAAAATACCAGAACTGCAATCTGCTGATACCGGCAGCTACATCAGTGCAGATCAATCCCTTTTACAAATGTACGGTCATGGAGGTTGTGGCCGACACCTCTGAGAACTCTGGCGATATTTTTAAGGTCGGAAATATCAAGACCGGGGAGGATCGGAACGGAAAAGCAATCTATGCAGACGTTTTCTCCCCGGCAAAGCCGCTCCTGATGAAGCTTGCGACTGCGGCGGGCGTCCAGTTCCATCCGGAGTACACAACGGTCTTTCGGGAAAATGCAAATACTTATGTCGGCAAGGCATATGGAGCACTCCGGCTCCCGGACGGGACTTTCAAGACACACGCAGAAACGAAGCGGATCTGTCTGGATGATGAAGAATCCAAATACCGCCTCGAATTCATGGATAAATCCATTATGGGGATCCATGACTGGAGAGCGGCAAAGGCCGCAGCGGATATGTTCAAAGGAGAATGGCGGGAGGATCCGGAGAAGCGGGACAAATGGAACAAACCGGAAAAGTATTATGTGATTGCAGACTGTGACCGGGAAAAATACATTGAGCGTTCCATTCTGGTAAACATGACGCTTCTCAGGAAAACGGCATCTGAAAAGGCACAGACGGGGGCAATCCTGCGGGTTATCCGGGCTTTGCTGGGAATCAAAGGTACATACCAGCTGAACGAATTGAAAAAGCCGTTTGCGGTTCCCACTGTCACATTCTCGCCGGATTACTCGGATGCCACTGTGCGGCAGGCAATGTTGCAGCAGGGAATGAATTCTATGGGGAATATGTTCGGCGCGGCAGCAGCGCCGCCGGCAATCAGCTCTATGGGGATTTTCGAGGACGCTGTCCATGAGGCTTTTGATCCGGAGGAAAATCTGAGCAATCCGGCTTTTACATCGGAGCAGAGTACAGAAGATGATGATATTCAGGAGCAATACCGGCAGGCACCGCCACAGGAGACCTCAGAACGCCGGGAGCCGCCGGCCCAGCAGACAGAGACGCCCCGCGAAGAATCCAGCGGATATTTCTGTGATGAATGCGGAGCGGAGATCAACGAAAGGGTGTATGGGTATTCCCTTAATAAATTTGGGAGGCCGCTTTGCATGAAGTGCCAGAAGGGAGCGGGGAAGTGATGAAGCTGATTAAAATTTCACCGGATCTTGAGTTGACAGTGCATGAATTCCCTTCCGGGGGATATGCGGAAGAGAACAGGTTTCTGCGGGAACTGATCGGGAACCATTGCGATATCTATGAGCATATCATGCCGAGCAGATTGTATACAGAGCTGCATATGAAAAACCGCCCGACAAAAGTGCCGGGGCAGTGTGTAAGCATGCTGATTGACGAGGAGGGGTTGTTAAAGGAAAACGAGCCGAATCCGGTCGGCAGTTATCTCTATGAAACTGACAGGCACGGCCATCCGATCATGGGGAACATTCTCTTTGTCGGAGAGGAATGGGGCAGTGACGGGATAAATTTCTGCGGCATTGAGGATTCCGTTTTTGAAAATCTGAAGCTGCAGCTGGCTCATATGATCGAGGTAATGAAAGAGATAAAGGAGGTGTTTAGCTTATGAAAATATTACATACGGCAGACTGGCATTTCGGGACGTTCCGAAGCCCGGTCAGGGATGGGGTAAATCTCCGCACAGAGGATACGAAACGCTGCATGGATGAACTGATAAGAGTGGCAAAGGAGGAACATCCGGATTTCTCTCTGGTTTCCGGTGATGTGTTCCACGTTGGCCGGCTCTGGTCTGACAGATGCTGTGAAGAGATCATTATGGCAATCCACTATATCAAGGAGCTTGCGGCTGTTTCTAATGAGGTAGTGGTCATGCGCGGTACGCCGAACCATGACGGAGCAGGACAGTTTAATGTCCTCTCCGAAATGTTCAAGGACGTTCTGAATGTGCATATTGTCACCACGCCGGAGGTCCTTGCATTTGAGGATGCTGACATAGCGGTTCTACCGGGATTTGACAGGGGAGTTTACCGGGCAAAGTTCCCTGGCCTCTCCAGCGAGGAAGAAAATGAGGTGTTCACGCAGGAACTCTCCAATATCGTTACCGGAATGCGGGCCCGGTGCAGACCTGGTAAGAAAAAAATCCTTATGGCGCATTATACCGTCCCTGGATGCAATACGGAAAGCGGGCAGACGATGATGCTGACACAGTTTGAGCCGATCATCCCCCAGGAAGCTCTGCTGGCGGCGGGGTATGACCTGGTAGCCTTGGGACATATCCACAGACCGCAGAACCTGATGAACCAGTATTGGTTTTACTCCGGCGCCATAAATGCCATGAATTTCAATGACGAAGGACAGGAGCGGGGATTCTGGATCCACACGGATATGCCGTTTGGGGGATGGGACAGCCGGTTTTTCAAGACACCAATCAGGGAATTCATCACTTTTGATTTTACTGACACGGATATCACAGCGATCAATCTCGGAGACATGGATGATGTGGCATACAATTACTGGCAGTACAATGGGGCCGTGAAAGATAAGATTGTCCGGATCCATTATAGCTGCTCTGCGGAGAACAGCAAAGCGCTGAATAAGGCGCTGATAGAGAGGACGCTGCTTGAAGACGGGGCTTTCATGGTATGGGAGATCCTCCCGGACAAAATAGATGAATTTGCAAACCGGACAGAGCTGGCCGGAGCCACGGATCCGGAAGCCAATCTTATCAAATATCTTGAAGAGAAGCAGATAGAGCCGGAAAGGGTGCAGGAGCTTGTGCTGAAAGCAAGGCCTATTATCGCAGAGGCAGAGGCAAATATGCCAACGGCGGCCAATACCGGGATATTTGAACCGGTGGAGATTTCGGTCAAGAATTACCGTAACTATGAGGATGAAACCTTTAATTTTGAGGATATCACATTCTGCACCATCAATGGGCAGAACGGGGCCGGGAAGAGCAGCCTGTTCATGGACGCCATAATTGACTGCCTTTATGAGCAGCCGAGGGAGGGCATCATCAAGGACGATACCGGGAGATCCCCCTGGCTGCGGAATGATGAATCGGTCCGGTCTGGCGCCATTATGTTCACATTCCGTATCGGGGAAAAGAAATATCGGGTGACAAGGACCAGGGCCCGCTCCGGGAAAGTAACGCTGAACATTGCGTGTTTCATGGAAGGGGAATGGAAAGACTGCTCAAAGGAAAGGGCAAACGATACCCAGCAGGAGATATTGAATATCATTGGCATGGATAGCTTCACGTTCAAGTCCTGTGCACTGATCATGCAGGATCAGTATGGGCTCTTTCTGCAGGCCAAGCCGGAGGAACGGGTGGAAGTCCTCGGAACGCTTCTCGGCCTGGGCGTTTATCAGGTCATGGAGAGGATTGCCCAGGATAAGGCAAAAGTATATGGGGCAAAGAACCGCGAGCTGAAGCAGGAGGTCGAGATCCATAGGAGCACGATATCCGGCTTTGGAAATCCGGATGAAGAGCTGGAGAACTGCCGGACGGAACTGGCGGGATATGAGAGCAGCTTGCAGGCGAAGACCGCAGAGCGGGATAAAAATAAGCTTCTCCTGACAAACCAACAGGAAGCCGCAGAAAGGAGGACAAAGCTGTTGGCATCTATTACCACTCTGCAGAGTAAAAAGGCTGCTACAGGCCAAAATAGAGCCACTCAGCAGGCGATTATAGACAGTTGTTCGGTTATTCTTGACAGCCGGCAGGAGATTGAGGGGAAGGTCGCAGAGTATAACGCCCTCATGGAGCGTGAAAGAAATCTGGCCAGTGAATCTGCGCTGTATTCTGCAAAGAAGCGGGAGGCGGAAGGCTTTGCAAGGCAGGCTGCATCGGAGCAGGAGGCTATTGATGCTTTCAAAGCGAGGATGAAGCAAAAAGAAAATGAACTGTCATGGGCCCAGCCATCGGATCAGGATGCTGTCATCAAAGAAAACGCCGCGGAGTATGAACGGCAGAAGAAGTTGCTGGATGAGGCATATGAACAGGAAAGGGCATACCGGGCGGTGGAGAAACAGCTGACGCAGGCAAGGTACGATTTACAGCAGATCACCACACGGCATGATTCGGACATAAAGCGTCTGCAGTTCGGAGAGGACGGACTGAAAAAGAAAGCGGAACTGCTCTCTAATGTGGAATGCGTGGATATATCCCAGGCTAAATGTGGATTTCTGGCGGATGCGATTTCCGCAAAACAGGCACTGGATGATTACCCTGGGCGCTATGCAGAGCTGGAGAGAGCCTATGGGGAGCAGGCGGCGCCCCTCAATCAGCGGGTTGCCGAGTTAGAAGAGCAGCTGGCCGGACTGCCCTTTGATGCCGGGAGAGTGGCGGCAGTATCGAAGAGGATAGCCGAGTTGAAGCCCTACATAACAAAGCTTGAAGCCATCAACCAACGGGAAGGCAAGATTGCCCTGTTGGAAGCCGATATACAGCATTTGCAGTCAAATATACTCGGGGCAGAAAAAAGGCTTGCAGAGGCCAAATTAAAGGGCACAGAGGCCGAGCGGGAGCGCGACCGGTACGCCAAGGTATCGGAGGAACATGCACAGGTGCTGAGTGCGATCACAGCGCTCGGTCCGTGGATTGAAAAAGAAAAGCAGCTTCCGGTGGCAGAGGAAAGAAAGACCACGGCAATGGGCCGGGTGCTTGAACTGGCGGCAGAAATGGCAGAGATCGAGGCGGAAATCAGTGAAAAACAGGCTGAGGCAGACAAAGAGGCGCAAGCCATGAGCGGCATAGAGGAACTTGTCGGCATTGTTGCCAGCATGAATGTGGAAGTGGATTCCATCAATGCCCTAGTACGGGAAAAGCAGATGAAGATCGGAGCTCTGCAGCAGAAATCAGATCAAATCTCCAAACTGAAAAAGGAGATTGTGGCTTTGCAGGAAAAGCAGACGGAATACGCAAAAGAAACGGCAGATTATGACGCCCTGAAAGTTGCATTTAGCCAGAGCGGTGTCCCCCATCAGATTATCCGCTCCATTATCCCGCAACTCACGGCCACATCCAATTCTATTTTGGGACAGATGACCGGCGGGAAAATGGGCGTGGAGTTCCGGCTGGAAAGGATGCAGAAAAACGGAAAGGAAAAGGTTTCTCTGGATATTTTCATTGAGGAATATGGGAAATCCGTACTGCCGTATCTGTCGAAGTCAGGAGGTGAAAAGGTAAAATCCTCTCTCTCAGTTATCCTTGCCCTTGCGGAGATCAAGTCATCATCTGCCGGGATCCAGCTGGGGATGCTCTTTATTGACGAACCTCCGTTTTTGGACGGGGACGGTATTCAGGCATACTGTGACGCACTGGAAACCATCCAGGGCCGGTACAGAAACATTAAAATCATGGCAATCACGCACGATCCTACCATGAAAGCCAGGTTCCCCCAGAATTTGGATGTCGTAAAGACTGAGAGGGGCAGCAAGGTTATTTATTAAAAATTGGCCGGAGGGCGGAAACGCTCTCCGGGAATGAAAGGAGTGGTGGGATGCCAAACAGGATATTGAAAGAGAGCATTTGCAGAAGCGAAGAAATAGATTCCTTATCCTGGTTTGAAGAAGTTCTGTTCTATAGGCTGATCGTGATCTGTGATGATTTTGGGAGATATGACGGCAGGGCAAAGATAATCAAGGGTTCATGCTTTCCCTTAAAGGATGTTACGGAAAAAGATATTGATAAGGCGCTTGATAAGTTGTCGGCGGTAGGCTTGGTCCGAGTGTATAAGGCACAGGGAAGACCGTACCTGCAATTGGTAACTTGGGCGGAACATCAGAGGATCCGTAACCAGAAAAGTAAATATCCGGGGTACACATGCGATTGCGAACTTTTGCTGTCAAATGACAGCAAAGGACAGCAAAAGGAAGCATCGGACAACAAATGCGTCCGTAATCCAATCCAATCGGAATCCAAATCCGAATCGGAATCCAAATCCGAATCGGAATCCAATGCGGATATATGCTCCGAGCAGAAAGCAGCTGCGGAGCCGCCGGTAATCGCGCTCCCCTTGAATACCGGGGAGGAATACTCCGTCACACAGGAAGAGGTGGCGGGGTGGATGGAACTTTATCCGGCTGTTGATGTCATGCAATGTCTGCGGAACATGAAAGGCTGGCTGATGTCTAATCCGGCAAAAAGAAAAACGGCACGGGGAATCACGCGCTTTATAACAACATGGCTGCAAAAAGAACAGGATCGGGGAGGGACGCAGGGATATAGGCCCATAGCGAACCGGGAACCGGCCGGCGCTTCCAGAGTGGAGCAATTTGCAGCGGGAGCAAGGGAGTGGGCGAATAATGGATAAACAGCAGTTTGCGACAATCTCCATTGGAATCAAAGCCGCCTATCCGGCCTCGAAGATACTGGAAGATACGGCCTCTATGGATTTCTGGTACATGATGTTGAAAGACATTCCGTATGAGGTAGCTGAAAATGCCGTTATGGAGCATATATGCACCAATGTATTTCCCCCGAACATAGCGGAAATCCGGAAGCTGTGCATGGAGCGGTGCAGACAGCCGGTGCCGAGCTTTGACGAAGCGTGGGGCGTGGTGCAGAAAGCGATATCCAGATATGGCCGGGAGCGTCCACAGGAAGCATTTGAAACCATGGATGAGCTTACCAGGACGATAGTGAAAAATCTCGGATGGACCAGGCTGTGCTGCAGTGAAAATATGACAGCTGATAGAGCGAATTTCAGGGAAGCGTATGAAGCCAGGGCTGATAATTTGCAGAATAGCCGCCAGCTGCCGGAGTTCGTGGCAAAGGGGAAGGCGATGCTGCAAGAGCAGTATATTCCGGCCATTGAAGAGAAACCGGCACCGAGGATTGAGACCGCAGAGAGACCGCCGGATCCAAGGGCAGAACTTACACAGGAGCAGATGGAGGAACGGGCAAGGAAATTTGAGGAGGCGAGAAGGAGGATTTTAAGTGGCTAAAGCAAAGCGGAGTGAAATCATACAGGGTACCGAAAAGGAATTCCTTGATGTGTTCAACCGGCTCTGCTATTCCAGAAGCTCTTGGCAGGTATGGGCTGACTTGATAAGCGCAATCGCATGTACCTTGAGCAATGTGACAGATCGGACGCAGAAGCATTTTGAGGCGAGGGAAAAGGAATATGCCCAGTGTATAGAGAGGCTCGGCTCGGTGGAGATAGCAGCGGAGATACTCAATATCATCGTCATGGCTCTGGAAAATGAACCGGAACAGGACTTCCTCGGAAAAATGTATATGAATCTGAACCTGGGGAACCACTGGAAAGGCCAGTTTTTCACCCCATATAACATATGCAAAATGATGTCGCAGATGACGGTGGGGACCGTTGACAGGCAGATTGAAGAACAGGGCTACATATCCATTTGTGATCCGGCCTGCGGCGCAGGGGCAACACTGATAGCGGCTGCAAATACCCTGAAAAGATCTAAATACAATTTTCAGAACCATGTGCTTTTCGTGGGGCAGGACGTGGATCGGGTGGTGGCTCAGATGTGCTATATCCAGCTTTCGCTTCTGGGATGCGCCGGTTATATCTGCGTAGGGAATACGATTACCAACCCTTTGACCGGCCCGGTATTATTCCCCAGGGAAAACGAGGGGCAGGAAATGTGGTATATGCCAATGTTCCAGTCGGATGTGTGGCAGTGGCGAAAGATATTTCATTCGCTGGGGAGTATGGGTGGAACCGTAACCACCGAAAAAACAGTGGAAAAAGAGCACTTTTATATGTTTTTCGATTTTGAAGAAAAGGAGGCGCAGTATGGAAATCAAAGGATTTGATGGGAATCTGTCGGAAGAGAGCAAAAAGGCTCTGCAGTCGGAAACATGGCAGAAAGTCAGGGATAGCATGAAAGAGAAAAAAGAGGTTAAGCACTTCACGGCTGAATGCACAGCGGAAAATGCCTATGGAGCGATCTGGAACCAGGTTGTAAATGAGTATCTGAAAAGCGGATATAATGCCGAGGATAAAAGTCCTGATATTGTCGTGATGGGCGAGACGTACAAGACATTGAAGCGCCCGGAGGTAACGGTCTTTTATGACGCTGCCGGGGACACTCTCTTTGACGTGACAAATGAGAGGCTTGAAAAGGAATATGAGTGGCTGATGAACAGCGGTGCCGAGGATACGGCGGAGAATATGAATACCAGGGAGGATGATGATGCGGATGGGAAAAGCGATTTGGTTGTGGAACAGACGGAGGAAGATCCGGAAGCTGGCAAGGCTCCGCAGGCGGAGCAAACGGAGGAGGATGAAAACAATGCGGATAATGGGGCAGATGATGATGTGATTCCTATGGGAACAGCATCTTTGAAGGAAATTGTTACAGGATTGCCGGCACCGACCGCAGAGGAAATTGCAGCTGCTAAAGAGGAAAATGCTAAGTCTATCAAGCAAAGGGCTGAGGAAAAACTGAAAAAGGAGCTGGCGGCGGCCAAAGACAAATTATTTGCGGATCCGATTATCAGCTATCTTCTGAAGCGGTGTGAAGAGGATGAAGGGATGGCGGAGGATGTGGCGCAGGATCATAAGACCTGGCAAAAGTGTTTTGAATATATCTATCGCCAGGCCAGACAACAGGCGCATGGGAATTGTGCTGCTGTCCGTGATGATGTGGTATATGAATGGGCCGAGGACTATTACCACAAGGATGATAAGGCTGAGGAAGAGAAGAAAGCCAAAAAGGCAGCCGAGGACAAGGCCAAAAAGACCGCTACTGAAAAAGCTAAAAAGGTAAAAACTGCGACAGAACGAAAAACGGTTAAAGCGAAAGGAAATGCTGAGAAGACGGAAAAGGTTTCCGTTCCTCCTAAAGCAGAAACGCCTAAAGCGCCGCCGAAGCCCAAGAAAAACCCGAAAGAGATGGACGGCCAGATGGATCTGTTCTCAATGATGGGCATGTAGGGGGTGGTTAATATGAATAAGAGATTGCTTTCAAGGATAGAAAAGCCCAAGGCGTCTGAAAATATGATTCGTCTGGCGAAAAGAACAGACGGGGACAGGTATATCGCGACAGCAAAAATTATTGATGTGGATGGAGAAAAAATACTGCTCTTGAATTTCTTCCAGAGGTCAGAACTCGTCAAGGAGAAAACAGGAGCAGCATTTAGGACATTTATTTCCCGGAGCGATTATATCACGCAGGACTTATCTAGCGCAAGAGTGAAATGGAAAACTGGAAGTTTCAAGTCAATTTTGGGGTGGTATTGGTGGAATACCAAAGAAAAGGGGCATGATGTCACATTCGCATCAGATTCAGATTTTATCAGCGCGAAATATTATATGAAAGCCTATTTGGAGGGGGAAGATCCGAATGTATGGGATGCAATCTGGAAATTTCAGGATGAAGTTCTCGACAGGCGGTTGAAGGCTAAGCATAAAAAAGAAACAGACAAAATTGATAAGAAAATGGAGATGGTACCAGAAAAGCCGGAAGGATTTGAAAAATGGGTGCATGAGATTGCGATGAGGGATAAAAGGTATCTGGTGTATGAGGCTGCAAGCAAAAAGAAAATGACCACAGGATACTGCACTTATTGCAAAAGGACTGTCGGAATAGATGTTAAATCTGTTCGACCTCGAAATAAAAAACGGGGGAATTGCCCTAACTGTGGCAGTCCTGTAACGTTCATCCCCAAAGGATACTTTCCAGCCTATCAGAGAGATAATAAATGGGTATGCCTGATGCAAAAAGTTTCGACTGGAATTGTGGCAAGATATTTTCACGTCCATCAGGATATCCAAAGAGATTATAACTACAAGGAATCGTTTAGCATAGGCGAACTCTGCAGAGCGTTTTTGGAAGAAGACAACGTGGAGATTAAAATTGATTCATATGAATGGGGGATATACAAACAGCATGGGCTTCCGCGTTGGTGTCCAGACCAGAATCATAAAAATTGTGCAAGTGCTGTTGTTTATACAGAGAACCTGCCAGAGGTGTTTAAGGGGACTTTCTACAGGTATTGCGCTTTGGACTTATACCAAAAGAAATTTGCCTGTGATCCAATACCGGTATGGCGCTTTATGAATACATATCCTCGATACACCTATCTGGAAATGTTTTTAAAGGCCGGCCTTGTTAATTTGACCGGTGAAATTGTGGAAGGGCATGCATACCAGCTTGATTTAAATGGCAAGACACCAGAGACCATTTTGGGGATATCTAAAAAATATATCTCAATACTGAGAGAGATTGACGGAGGCACTGATGAATTAAGGTTACTGAAACAGTGTGAATCCGATAATATTCTTCCGCAGGGAGAAGATATCCGTGGTTTCTGCGAACGGTTCGGAGGAAATGATGAACTGATCGGGGTTATCAATGCCCATATGAGCATACGGAAGTTTAACAAATATATGGATAAGCAAAGAACTGCCTTGCCAAAGCATAAAGAAGTCCCCTGCCACGCAGCATGGTGTTCTCCGGAAAGCTACAGCAAAAAGGAACGGATGCGTGAGGGATATAGAAATCTGGCAAAAGACTGGTTGGACTATATTTCGTGGAGTGCAACATTGAAGTATGACACAAAAGATATGTATATATTGCTCCCTCCGGATTTTGGAAAGGCCCATGATAGGGTAATGAAAGAATATCAGGCGTTTAAGGATGAACAGGAACGGAAACGTCAAGAAGAATTAGAGAAGTTGATCAAGAAAGCTTTAGATGCCGCCGAGGGTATTCCGGCGATGATGATGAAGGCCAGAGGATTGATGCTCATTCTTCCCAAGAGCGGATCTGAGATTAAGGAAGAGGGCCGGACGCTGCATCACTGTGTGGGAACCTATGTAGAGCGAGTTGCGAAAGGCGAAACCATGATTCTGTTTATTAGAAAGGAAACTGCTCCGGACATCCCTTATTCTACACTGGAATATAGAGACGGAAAAGTCGTCCAATGCAGAGGCAAAAAGAACTGTGGGATGACAAAAGATGTTAAAGCTTTCGTTAAAGCTTTCGAGCGAAAAATGAAAGAGGAGAGCGAGGCAGAAAATTCTGTAAAGGGAAGGAGGGCGGGGTGACATGGCGGATAAGGCAAGGCATAAGATCAGAAATCTGCTTATGAAGCTGAATGATGAAGACCGGAATACTCTTTGTTGTCTGCTGATAAAAGCGGGATATGCTGCCCGGATCGGAAAGGAGCGCCCCGGTGGCAAGGGGCAGACAATGTATTTCGTGGAATTTTGGGAGGAGGATGCAGATGCTTAGAAAAGTTTGGATTCCCAAGAACATAGCCAGGAGGCCGGCGGCAAGAACAGAAACGTATCTGAAATACGGATTTGTGATTACAGAATGCGAGAAGCATTTATGTCCCAGGTGCGGAAGCATTCTGAACGCAGGACCGAATTACCAGCCGAGATATTGCGATCAGTGCGGGCAGAAAGTCAGCTTCAAGGGAACTGAATGGAAAGAAGAAAAGGAATTAGGGTTTGCGGAAAGGGGCGGGGAACATGAACAGGTCGAAGATAGAGTGGTGTGACCACACATTTAATCCCATTACGGGATGCCGGCATAATTGCGAATACTGCTATGCCCGGCGCATGGTTGCCCGGTTTTCCGGTGATGTAAGGCTTAATAAGATGGCAAAAAAGGATTATTCCATGGTGCCGGCGGCTGATGGGGGAGAAGACTTATATGTGCTGGATGCCCCAATGCTGAATGAAACAGGGAATCCGCTTGTATACCCCTTTGGATTTGCCCCCACGCTGCACCGGTACCGGCTGGATACCCCGGCAAAGTTGAAAATGGGAAACAACATTTTTGTAGGTGCCATGGCGGACGTGTTTGGAAGTTGGGTGCCGGATGAGTGGATTGTGGAGATATTCAATATCTGCCGGAAGTACCCCATACATAATTACCTGTTTCTCACAAAGAACCCGGAAAGATATGAGCGCATTGATTCAGCCGGAATCCTCCCGGCGGGTAAAAATATGTGGTACGGATCCACGCTCACCAGGCCGGAAGATAAATGTTTCGTGTCAAATGCACACAATACATTCTGGAGCATTGAGCCGATTCATGCGCCGTTCTGCCTGTGGGAGCGGGATGAATTTTCTCCTAACTGGATAATTATCGGTGCGGAAACCGGGCGAAGTAAAAACAGGATCATCCCACAGAAGGAGTGGATAGAGGATATCGTGGCATGGTGTGAGAAGTCAGGGATCCCGGTGTTTATGAAGGATAGTCTGCTCCCTATCGTTGGAGAAGACGGAATGCGGAGAGAATTTCCAAAGCAGCTTCAGCACTCGGCGATAAGTCCGAAGATGGAAGCGAAAATATATGATGTCTGTGCCGAATGTAAGGTCCGGCTGAAAAAGAGCGACATGATTACGTTGTTGGCGAGGTCCAGGCGCGGAGAGCAGCCGAAACAGTTTGGATTTATGTGCAAGGAATGTTTCAAGAAATTCTGCCGGGATCTGGGGCTGGATATTCCCCATCTGGCGGAATTGGCAGACAGCATTACAATAGGCCCCGGTGATACAGATGGGTAAATGGAATAGGAACAGAGAGGGCTATGCTGACATTACCGCCGGCATAGCCATAGGGAGAGTATCAAGAGAGGAAAGGAAGATTGCTATGGCGAAGAAGAGAAACTGCAGGCGCACAACAGACGAAAGTATTATCCACGAAAAGGCTGTAAAGATGCGGAAAATGACTGACGAGCAGCTGGTGCATTACGTGGAGGATCGGGTGGAGAAAGCCAGGAGCGAGGGTTTTAACCAGGGAAAGGCTCAGGCGCCTAAATACAGATCGATCAGCATTGAGAAAATTATCAATGAGATTGGAAATGTCCGGGGAATCGGGGCAACTAAGCTGGAGGGCATCCAGGCAATCCTCGAAAAGCATTTGGAGGTAAGAGCAGAATGTTAAAAGTTGGAGATAAGGTTGTTATGAATGACAAGTACCATGTTCCTGAGAAGAATAAGGGAAAAGAGTTTATTGTTACAGTAGAACCGCAGGAAGTATGTGGAACGCTTTGTGTATGGCTCGAAGGTTATAGAGGTTGTTATGCCGCAGACGGATTGACAAAGGTTGGTGAGGCCAATGTCTGATCCGAGGCGGCAGCTGATCGGGAGGCGGAGCAAAGCTGCCGGAGAAACCTTTGAGCGCTGGATCACGGATGCCTGTGAATTTTATCTGCGGAATGGCTGGGCGCATATAGAAAAGACGCCGGAGCCGTTCCACATCACCAGCAAGGACGAAAGAGGAGTTGTCCGTGGTTATTATGAAAAGAAAGGGCAGCCGGATTATAAAGGCATTTTATGTGATGGCAGCGGGATTATGTTTGAGGCCAAGCACACGGATTCCGACAGAATCAATCAGAATGTCGTTACGGATACCCAGTGGAAAAGCCTTGATATTTATGAGAAGTTTGGGGCCCACTGCTATGTGATGGTGTCCGTAGGGCTGATGAAGTTTTATAGGGTTCCCTGGGATATCTGGAAAAAGATGAAAGAGTTGTTCGGGCATAAGTTTATGACGGAACAGGAACTGGAGCCGTACCGGTTGCAGGAGAAGCAATGCACAATACTCATTTTGGAAGGAGTGGAATTGAAAGATGAAAATACAGAAAACAGACCTGGCTCAGAAGCTGAACAAAATTAAGGGAGCGGTGCCGAAGAAAACCACCATGCCTGTCTTACAGGGTATTTTGGTCCGGGATGGTTATTTAATCGCCAGCAATATGGAAATGACCGTTAAGGCGAAGATAGAGGGCACAGAGGGGGAATCCTTCATCATTCCGGAAAGGGCGTTTGACCTGATCAATAACCTGCCGGATGGAGAGATGGAAATTTCCGCTGCGGCTGGCAATATCATCACGATCAAGGCCGACAAGATCAAGAATAAGTATCAGACGCTGGATCCGGCACAGTTTCCTACAACGGCTTCTCAGGATGAGGGGAGTGAGCTGAGGATTAAAGCAGAAATGCTTTTGGAATCCATGAAACGTGTATCCTATGCGGTGCCGGCGCAGAATACCAATACGGTAATGACTGCCATGTGTCTGCAGGCGACCGGCGGGCATCTGAACTTTGCCGGACTGGATGGCCATGTGCTGGCATGGGACAAAATAGACTATGACGGAGAATTTGAACTACTGATACCGAAAAATACGGTTGATAAGATGAAGTCACTCGGGCTGTCCGGAGAGGTCCAGATCCGGCACAATAAGACGGGCGCAGTATTTATCACGGAGGATTTTGAAATATATACCCGGCTGATCGAGGGGGAGTATTTCAAATATCAGACATTGTTCAAGGAGCTTCCGTTACATACGGTCGTATCGAGAATTGCCCTGCTGGATGCTATGACAAGAGCGAAGATGTGTACTGAGGAAAGGTGTCCGGTCAAATTCGAAATGGATGGGAGCGCTCTGAGCCTGAGTATTAAAGATAATACCACCGATTACCATGAAACGATAGAGCTTCAGGAGGACATTGCGGAGACGCTGACGATAGGGTTTGATGCCCGGCTGGTACTGGAAACGCTGAAAGCGTTTGACTGTGAGAATGTAGGGCTTTCCTTTGGAGGCCCGAAGATGCCTATGATTGTCGAGGCCGAGGACAGCGATTTTAAGACCATCGTTCTCCCGGTGGCAATATAAATTAGCGCCACATACTCCGATTGGTCTCGGAAAGGAATGATATCACACAAATAAACCAGGGCGGCGGGCGCTGCCGCCCGGAAAGGAGTAGACATGGACGAAAGCATAAAAAACAGATGCATGAAAAGATATAAGAATCATAAAGCTACGGTGGTACTGGAAAATGAGGATTTCCTGATTTTGGATTGGAGGGATAAGAGCGGCAGCGGAGAGTATGCGGTCAGATATATTGTGGATTGCCAGAAGGGAAATCTGATTGTCAGTGGGGATCTGGGAGACTGCATAGCCAGCTGGTTCAATCATGTAACACCGGATAAGCTGGCGTGTTATATCAATGATATCTCATACTTCATGGGAAAATTCCAGTGTTCTTCCGACACATATGATTATCAATGGCGCGATATCGTGTCAGACCTTGAGGGCATAAAGGAAGAATTTCTGAAAGATGATGGAAATTGGAATCATGGAATATCAGCAGATGAGGTTGAGGAAGACTTTGCAGAAATGCTCAGATTATGCGATGAAATGACTTTTGGAGAAAATGTTCCATATCCTGATGCCTTTGTTGAACTTGCAGAGAGATATGCGGATCCGTGGTGGGAATCAGAATTTGCACATATAGGGAAGCGGATCAGCGGGCGTGTGTATTTGTGGGCCATTGGGTATCAGATGGCTTTAAAACAGATACGGAAGGCGGCAGCAGAAGCGGGGGAGGATGGGGCTGGTGGAGCCGATCAGCCGGTATTGGCTCCGGGAGCGTAAGGCCGATGAAAGCAATAGCAAAGTATCTGGGAAGTAAATGGTCGCTGTCAGATGAGTTTTGAAGATTTTGGAGGTTTGGTATGAAAATATGTCCGAAATGTGGCAGAAAATTTGAGCGGCTCTTGGCCGTATCGAGAATTGACAATAAGACTATGATCTGTGATAACTGCGGAACCATGGAGGCGCTGGACAGTGTTCCGCAGGGGAGCCTGACACCGCAAGAGCGCACACGGCTTGTGGTGGCGGCAACGGGGAATAAGTGGGCTATGGAAAATTTCAATGCCACACATAACTGAGGAGGTTTTATGACAGCAGCAGAAATGAAAGCATATAAGGCGAAGCAGCTCCGTTATAAGAAGCCGATTGTAAGAGGGCTGAACGTGGATACGATACAGTCAGAATTATGGGATATGATTTCTGCCTGTGAAGATATCCATTGGTATGACAACGATGAAGAATCGCTGGTAAATGCATTGAATGGGGACGAGGATGAGGCGTATGAGTTCAAAATGGCATTTTCAGATTTGGAAGCAGAGCTTGAACAATTTCAGGATGATTTAGCTGGTGAGTATATATCGAATTACTTTGATGTATTCTTCCCAGCGGCGAGAGCAAGATATGCCGGAGGATATCTGGGCTTTGATCAGTATGAGGGGGATTATTACGGATTGGAGCCATACGAATATTCATTTGCGGAAGATGAAGCGGCAAAGAAAATTATGGCACTGACCAAAAAGGAGATATTGGAAGTTGTCGGACAGTGCCTGAAAATTGCCTATCAATATATGGCAATCCGGTATAGATATGATTGTCTGGAGGCTGCAATCGAAATATTGCGTGGGGAGAACATGGAGCGGATTAAAATAGTTAAGGGAATAGAGGAGCAGTATTTGATTGCCGAAAAGATTTCGGACGGATTCAAGTGGAAATATGCAGAAGATGTTAGAAAATTTGACGATATGCTTCTGCAAGTTCCACAGGAATACTGGATTCAGTAGGAGGCACGGCGTGGATCGGCAGATGGATATATTTGATTTCATAGAAAAGCCGCCAGAAAGCGAACAGAGGCCACCCCGGACACAATTTGAGCAGCTGTTTGAAAGGGTAAGAGATCCGGTATGTCTATGCGCCAACTGTCTATGCGAGTTTTGCGTGAATAATGCGGAGCAGTCACTGGACAGAATTAAGCCAGGGGAGATGCAGGAGCCGTGCTTCAACTGTGATGACTGCCGGGTATATGATGGAGACCGCCGGAAACTGAATCAGCGCAAAGAAGAATGCGTGGAATTTGTAATGTCTGATTATGGAGCCAGAAGGAACAGAAAAAGGATAAGGCTGGTAAAAAAATAGGAGGTGCCTATGGGAATGTATCATAAAAACAGATTTGTCGGTCCTGGATACAAACGGCATATTAAGAGATGCACTTCTCGGGGAATGAGAAGGGCAGCGAAGAAAAGCTGCAGAGAGGAATTTACGGATAAGATCACTCTGACAGGAAAAAGCCACAATCTGTATGGAATGGATGCGTGGAAATTTAGTTAAATTGATATTGTCACAAGGAGTGAGTGCAATGGGTTTCTTCTTTTTCATCAGCAAAATAAGAGAACGGGAAAATAGGCAGAGCGAGCCAAAACCACCTAAAAAAGAACGCTGGAAAATAGGGCTGCCAGAGATAGGAGAGGTGTTCTACTTTCCAATAGAGCATATCTACTATGACGAGAGACAGTTGCCTCGTGAAGAATATCTGATAGTCGATGCGAAAGTTACAGGATATTACAGGGATGGTTACACAGAAATTAGGCTATCGGACGGGAAAACACCGCGATATTTCAAAAAGGATGCGGTTGAAAAAAGGATTTTTAGAAATCGGGATGATGCCATTGGATATGCTGAAAAACTGGCAGACCATTATGATAGTGTATGGGAAAAAATGGAAGGGAAAATGCGGAGAGGATGGAGAAATGAGAAAAAGTGATAATGAATCAACTTTGATATTGCCGATCAAGAAAAAATGGTATGACATGATCAGTTCTGGGGAAAAAGAGGAGGAATACCGAGAAATCAAACCATATTGGACCAGTAGGTTTATGAAAAAGCTTGGTTTATCCAAAAGTGAAACAGAATGGTTTCATAAATTGCTTGCCAGGGGAGGAAAAACAAAGGATATTGAAGTGCTTTTTCGCAATGGGTATTCAAAGAAGAATCCTCAATTTTTCGCAAAGGTAAGCCTGTCTATTGGATACGGAAATCCGGAATGGGGAGCTGAGCCGGGAAAGAATTATTACAGACTGCATATTAAGGAGGTAAAGAAGTGAAATGAAAGAACAGGAAGCGGTGGTAACAGCGACCATCAAGCTGCAATTTCGTGTATGCGGAGATTTAGTCAAGGCGTTACAGAATTGCTGGTATGATGAAGCGGATCAGATTGCCAAAAGCCTTGTCGAAGATTGTAAAGATTGCTGTGGTTTGGTGGCAAATGATATGTCCATTGAGGATGTGGAATACAGATTGGTGGAGGAATGAGTATGCTTGACATGGAAAAAATAAAGGAACTCGACAGCCATTGGAAAGAAGTTATGGATTTAGCTGTAAAATACGGATTCGTCCGGCAGGCCGCAGGAGGAACGGCGGTTTTACTGACACACAAAAATCAGTTGGAGGCAGAGGGAGAAGAAAAATACATCTATCTCCAAAAAGGAATGAATGGGATAGATGTTACATTGAAGGAGGAATGAGGTATGCGTGATGTTGACGAAATGATTGAAAGGCTTCTGGATATGGATATTGTCAAAGCAGACAATACGGTTGTTTTCTCCAACGAGGCAAGGCAGCTGATCCATGAGATTGCTGAGAAGTGCAGCACTATCCCGATTGTGGATGAAACCAGGGAGCAGGCAGAGGAATATGCCAGGGGATTATCTGCAGAGCAGGTATATACGGATATGCTTTACAAGATTGTGGAGGCGCCTACCAGGATCCACATGAGGGTGTCGGCAAGGATGCTGATTCCGATTATTGATCAGAAATTACAAAACGTGGGAGGGAAGGGATAGGCGTGGAAGTAAAGATATGGCCGAGAGGCCCAAAGGAAAAAGGCGGATATGCCATGATGCCTATGAGAAAGAATATTCCGGTCGGTCGGGACGGATGGGAACTTACGCAATGCCCGGCGTGCGGGTGTGAATGCTGGAAAACACCGCTGCTTTCGGTAGTGCTTCAGCAGGGAGCCACTGCCTTATGTACGGAATGCGCCCTGCGGAAAGGGGTGGAAGCAAATGGCTAAGACAAAGAGCGTATCAAAATCCAAAGAACCGAAGCAAATTAAGGAAAAACCGGAAGAAAAGGCTCCAAAGCGTATCGATATTGGAAAAATAATGGCTCTGAAAAGGGCCAGGTGGACCGATGAAGATATCGCGGCGGAAATGCGCATGGAGCCGGCGGCGGTTTCAAAAGTCATACGGCAGTACATAAGGCGGCGTCTGGCGGAGGGAGGGCTATGAAGTGTTCAATCTGCGGCAGAAAATTAAAGAACCCAAAGAGCAGGGAGCTGGGATATGGGCCGGTCTGCTATAAAAGGAAATTTGGTATTGCCCCGCATGCAAGCCGCAGGGATGCCGATGTGCCGGTACCAGCAGAGGAAGCCGATCACAATCTCCCAGGACAGATATCCATGGAAGATTATCTGCAGACACTTTTGGGGCAGTAAAAAAGGAGAGTGCTTTCGCAACCCTCCAACAGACAGTTAGATTATAACATAATCTGATAGAAATTCAAATAGGATCAGGAGGGCGATTGCATGAAAACAGACAACAAAAATATTGATGCCGGGAAGGTGGCGGCACTCAGATCGGCCGGCTGGAGAACCGAGAGGATTGCCGCAGAAATGGGAATTACGCCCGAAGCAGTAGAAGAAGCTCTGCGTGCTCATGCGGAAAAGCCGGTCCGGGAACAAAAACGCAAAGCTGAGGAAGAAGCGAAACCGGAGAAGATTGTGTGTCTCTCAGCTACAGAACTTCGTGAAATATATGAGAAAGCAGCTGCGATTGGGGCAAGGGAGGCGCTAAAGACATTTGAACAGGAACGGAAGAAGGAGTACAGCCACCGGGCCGACAAGCGGCTTCGCAATACCAAACTTCTCCTGCGGAATTATCATATGCTGAAGGAGCATGCAGAAAATTCCGTTTTTGGCCGGACGCAGATGAAGGAGTCGGCGCTGGATATTCTGGAATCCATGATGTCCATCTATAATGATGAGGTTATCATCCAGAGTATCAAGAACAGCGCCACCAGGACGGCTATCATCGTATCCCATATCGAAACTATGTTCGGGCTGTATTATTCTTACTGCGACAGGTCCACCAATAGGGAGATTGATCTGCGCCGGTATAATGTGGTATGGGATATGTATATGGCGGAGGATACGCTTTCGGCCAAAGAGATTGCGGAAAAGCAGAATATTTCCAAGGACAGTGTATATTCGGATCTCCGGGTAGGGATTGAGAGACTGACGGCGCTCATTTTTGGGGTGGACGGATTGAACGTTCGATAAATCCTCCGGCTCAAAAAACTTTCCATTGACATTACAATATAAAAGTGGGAAAATTGTACTCGTAAAATTCTAAATCGAACGTTGGGGAAGCCTGGTAGTATTCCGGGCTTCCTTTTTCGTGCAATTTTTCCGGGAAAGGAGATGGAGCAGGGAGAGGATGGCATGAGGGCTCCTCCAAAAGAAAATAAGGAGGAATACCATGAATTACACTTTGATCGTGCTGTTGGCCTATGCGGTGGTAATGTTTGGGGCAACGGTGCTTATGACAAAAAAAGAGGGCAATGTCGAAAGGTTCTGTGTCGGGAATAGAGATATCGGGTGGGGAATATCCGCGCTGAGCATAGCCGCCACATGGATATGGGCGCCGGCGCTGTTCACGTCAACCGAGAACGCATACACAAAGGGCTTTGCAGGGCTCTTCTGGTTCCTGGTACCGAATGTGCTTTGCCTGATACTGTTCATCCCTTTTGCAAAAAGGATAAGGGAGGAAATGCCGGAGGGGATCACTCTTTCCGGGTATATGCATGAAAAATACCGGTCCGGCTCCGTGAAGAACATTTACCTGCTCCAGCTCGGCGCATTGTCGGTATTATCTACCGGGGTGCAGCTGCTGGCAGGCAGCAAGATTTTAAGTATGCTTACCGGGATCCCGTTTACCGCCATGACGGTGATTATGGCGGCGATTGCGTTTTCCTATTCCCAGTTTTCCGGGATAAGGGCCTCGATACTGACAGATGCCATTCAGATGGTCTTCATGTTGGCCGCCAGCATAGGTTTTGTGGCTTTTGGTGTAAAGAATGGCGGAGAGCTGGAAACGCTGCTTACGGGTTTAAGAGGGGCCACAGGGGATGCCGGAGGCCTGTTCTCGGCAAGTGGACTGGAGATTTTCCTCGGATTTGGGCTTCCGACCACAATCGGGCTTATATCCGGGCCGTTTGGGGATCAGTGCTTTTGGCAGAGGGCTTTCTGCGTGAAAAAAGACAGGATCGGCAGGGCATTTCTGGTAGGAGCTCTGCTGTTTGGCATTGTGCCGCTGTCGATGGGGATCCTCGGATTTATCGGTGCCGGCATGGGGTATGTTGCGGTGGATACCGGGGTGGTCAATTTTGAGTTGATAAGCACATTATTTCCGGCCTGGGCGGTTATCCCGTTTTTGTTTATGATCATTTCCGGCCTGCTGTCCACGATTGACAGTAACCTGTGCGCAGTATCTTCCCTCACAACAGACATTTTTCGGAAAAATACAATGGGGAAAACAAAGCTCTCCATGATCTTGCTGTTGGCCGCCGGCATTGTGGTAGCAAATATCCCGGGGCTGACGGTAACGCACCTTTTCCTGATGTACGGAACGCTTAGAGCCTCCACATTGTTGCCAACGGTTCTTACCCTTAAAGGCGTAAGGCTGGCGCCGCAGGGCATCGTGGCAGGAGTTATCTCCGCCATGCTGATCGGCCTGCCGGTGTTCGGGTATGGAAATATAAAGGGGATCGCCATTTGCAAGACTGCAGGGAGCCTTCTGACCGTTATCCTCTCCGGAGCCGTGGCCCTGGCCGTGACCAGAAAGCGGGGTGAGGACCATGGGTGAAATACTCGGAAGAAAGCAGCGGATCAAAAATTCCGAATGGATCGAGGCATTCGCAAAGATCGAGCAGGCAGTGAGCCGGAAAGAGCTGGATCAGCTGGTGGATAAAACCGTGAAGGAGATCAAAAAGAAAACCAGGGGCAAGAAAGCCGCATATGCATGGAGCGGCGGAAAGGATTCCCTGGTCCTGGGGGAAATCTGCCGTATGGCGGGGATAGTCCCCTGTGTGCTCGTTATCTGCAATTTGGAGTACAAAGCGTTTATAGAATGGGTGGATGCTCATAAGCCTCCGGAATTGTCCATAATCAACACAGGACAGGACATGAAATGGCTGGCCGCCCATCCGCAGATGCTTTTCCCACAGGACAGCAAATATGCGTCTATGTGGTTCCAGATTGTTCAGCATAGAGGGCAGGCGAAATATTACAAAGAGAACCAGCTGGATATGATGCTTTTGGGACGCCGGCGGGCAGATGGGAACTATGTGGGAAGGGGAGACAATATCTATACCAACAATCAGGGCGTGACGAGATACAGCCCGCTCTCCGACTGGACACATGAACAGATGCTGGCATATATCCATTATCACAATCTGGAGATGCCGCCGATCTATGACTGGAAAAACGGGTATCTCTGCGGCACACATCCATGGCCGGCTAGGCAGTGGACCGGCAGCGTGGAAAATGCCTGGGCAGAAATCTACGAGATAGATGCTTCTATCGTAACGGAGGCGGCAGAGCATATCCAGAGCGCAAAAGGTTTTCTGAATAGCCTGAAATAAAATATTTTCACTTGACGGCACTTGCAGGCAAATGTCCGCAATAGCTGTCAATTTTTGCTATTTGCAGATGGCATATAAATAATACGTCGCAGACGCTCCTACCAAATCAGTTTGGAGGATGCAGACATGAAAATAGTAAAAATGAAATTGGCTGATCTGGTAAAGCCTGAGAAGAATGTCAGGATACATACAGAGCAGCAGATCAAAGAATTTCGCCGGAGCGTGGAGATGTTCGGGCAGATCAGGCCAATTGTTGTGGATGAAAAGAATACCATTCTGGCGGGGAATGGCCTGTATGATACCCTTATTGCAATGGGGAAGGACACGGCGGATGTGTACCGATATGACAATCTCACTGAAAATCAGAAAAAGAAGCTGATGATCGCCGACAATAAGATTTTCAGCCTGGGGATTGAGAACCTGGAGACGTTGAACAGCTTTTTGGAGGACCTGCAGGGCGATCTGGATATTCCCGGATTTGATGAAGAAATACTGAAACAGATGGTGTCGGAGGCAGAGGATATCACAAGCAAGCTTTCTGAATATGGAACCCTTGATGAAGATGAGATCCGGAGCATTAAGGAAGCGGCGGAGAAAAGGGATCAGCAGATGCAGGCCAGCCAGGGAGAGCAGCAGTCAGAACAGGCCCAGGCCACAGTAGTGCAGCAGGAGCCGGCGGAAGACAATGAAGATCCCACCGAGATAAGAAAATTTGTTGTCTGCCCGAAATGTGGAGAAAAGATATGGCTATAAAAAGATGCCCGGCCAGCATCGATGTGGTGGAAGCTGCAAAGATCAGGATCCGGAATGTTTTCCGAAATGGTCTCCCGGTTTATATGTCTTTCAGCGGTGGGAAAGACAGCCTTTGCATGTCGCAGCTGGTAATGAATCTGATTCAGACTGGCGAGATCGATCCGGCGCAGCTCATTGTGCAATTCATTGATGAAGAAGCCATTTTTCCGTGCATGGAGGAAAAGGTGCGGGAATGGCGCAAAAAATTCATATTAGTTGGGGCAAAGTTTGAGTGGTTCTGCCTTGAGGTGAAACACTACAACTGCTTTAACGAACTGTCCAACGATGAAACTTTCATCTGCTGGGACAGATATAAAAAGGATGTATGGGTAAGGCAGCCCCCATCATTCGCAATCCGGGACCATCCGCTCTTGCGGCCCCGCATAGATGCGTATCAGGATTTTCTGCCGAGGCTATGCACAGCGGGGATTACCATAACCGGAATCCGGACAGCAGAATCCGTACAGCGCCTTCAAAATATCGCAGTAATGTTGAGAGCCGGAAAGTCCATGACGAATAAGCACCAGGTATTCCCGATTTATGATTGGACCAACAATGATGTATGGCTCTATCTACTGCGGGAAAAAGTGGATATTCCGGAGATATACCTGTTTTTATGGCAGTCCGGGACAAAGAAGGGCCAGCTGAGGGTATCGCAGTTTTTCTCCATTGACACGGCCAAGAGCCTTGTGAAAATGAATGAGTATTATCCGGATCTGATGGAGCGGATCATCCGTAGGGAGCCAAACGCTTATCTCGCTGCCCTCTATTGGGACAGTGAGATGTTCGGGAGAAATACCACAGCCAGAAAGCAGAATGAAAAGGGGAGCGCTGAAAAGGATTACAAGGCGGCGCTTCTGGAGCTGTTCTCTGACATGGATGGGAATTTTCGGACGGAGCATAAGCGGTATGTGGCGAACCGGTATCGCAACTTTTTTATGGGTGTCTCTGCTATTGCAGATAATAAGGACTGCAAGGCAATCTACGAGGGGCTTATATCGGGAGATCCGAAGCTGCGTACATTCCGGGCGCTGTACCAGAGGATTTACGGGAAATATATTACAGAAGCCAAGAAAAAGGAGGGGCTGCCGAATGGACAATAAGATTTCTGGCCCTCTGTCAACGCTCCGATGGGTAGACAGGGGGAGTGTGAAACCGAACGACTACAACCCAAACAAAGTATCAAAACAGAACCTGGAACTGCTGAAGCAATCCATACTTGCCAATGGCTGGACCCTGCCGATTGTGGTAAGGCCGGATTTCACGATTATTGACGGATTCCACAGATGGACGGTTGCCGGAGAAGAGCCTCTGGTTTCCATGCTGGACGGGAAAGTGCCGGTGGTAATTGTGGAGCATAAGGATAAGGCCGGGAATATCTATGGAACTGTTACCCATAACCGGGCGAGAGGTACGCATCTGCTGGGACCCATGAAAGCAATCGTAAAGGAGCTGATGGCAGAGGGGAAATCCGTGGAAGAAATTGGAAAGCAGCTGGGAATGAGGCCGGAGGAAATCTTCCGGCTTTCAGAGTTTTCCAAAGAAGACTTTTTGAAAATGATGATCAAGCCGGATCAGGGGTTCTCTAAAGCGGAGTTTATAACGAAGATTTAATGTTAAATCAATCGGTATCCGTATGACACAACAATGGGGGAGTGCATTGCCTCCCCCTGTTTTTATGAAAACAAAACAAATAGCGAGGTGGTGATGAATGGCAAGAGCAAGAAGCCCAAGCAGTATTGAAGCAGAAAGGCTATACCAGGATGGGATGAAACTGGTTGATATTGCGAAGAAAATCGGCGTACCGGACAGCACTGTCCGCAGATGGAAATCTACCCAAAAATGGGATGGGAATAAAAGCGAACAGAGTAAAAAAAAAGAAACCGAACGCTCGGATAAAAAGAAAGCGAACGCTCGGAAACCAAAAGGAGCGCCGAGAGGGAATAAGAATGCTGCCGGCCACGCCCCATCTACCCCTAAAAGAAATAAAAATGCAGAAACACATGGATCCTATTCCAAGGTATACTGGGATACCCTGGACGATGAAGAACTGGGCATGATTGAAAGTATGGGGGATTCCGAGGAAGAACACCTGCTTATGCAGCTACAAATGTTCTCCATACGGGAGCGCCGCCTGATGCAGAGGATCAAGCACTATCGGGAGCTGGAAGTGGAGAACCATGGGCTATCCGTAAAAGCGGCATCCAAGACCAAAAAGGTGGAGGATGTGACAGATTTTGATGGAGAGAGTGTCGGTGCTGGAAAATATAAGAAGGTGACAGAAACCAGCGTCACGCACACGGAAGCTGTCATGAGCAGCATAATGACCCTGGAGGCTGAATTAACCAAAGTGCAGAGGGCAAAGACAAAGGCTATAGAGGCACTGTCAAGACTCAGGACGGAGAGCCAAAAGCTGGAGAATGAAGAGGCCGGCAATGATATTGTGAAAACCTGGGCCCAAAAAGTTTTAGAGGCAAGGAGGCAGCGGGATGAAAAATGAAAAATGGCTTGAAGAATTCCTTGATGAAAGCATCCCGCTGTGGCGAGGCGATCCGGTTTTATTTATGCGCGAGGTATTGCTGTTTGAACCGGATGATTGGCAGATCGAGGTGGCCTATGATTTGAGGGATTATCCGAGAGTGTCAGTCAAATCAGGGCAAGGTGTCGGGAAAACCGGTGAGGAAGCGGCACTGCTTCTTTGGTTCCTGGTTTGCTTTCCGTATCCGCGCATTGTGGCCACGGCCCCTACAAAGCAGCAGATTCACGATGTATTGTGGTCTGAGGTTGATAAGTGGATGAATAATTCTCCGCTACTCCCAATGCTCCTTAAATGGACCAAAACATACGTTTACATGATTGGATATGAAAAACGCTGGTTTGCGGTGGCAAGGACAGCGACCAA
>Ga0224740_10017_pt1 | contig 36029 bp, 26 predicted proteins | sample LIM_E_Water_Bulk_FD_161634 | JGI IMG/M metagenome (GOLD analysis project Ga0224740, IMG submission 161634) | Enriched cells from gastrointestinal tract of the lab mouse from Pacific Northwest National Laboratory (PNNL), Richland, Washington... | ecosystem: Host-associated > Mammals > Digestive...
ACAGCTTTTTGCCCAATATCCGCCAGAGGACGTTATGAAAAGAACAGCTGTTATGGAATACTTTGATACAGAGGCAAATCAGGCAATTAATCAAATGTGGATCGATGTCCGATGCTTTGATATCACAGAAGTGCCGGTTATTGTGTGGGTGCTGTTACTGGCAGCAGTGCTTGGCGGTTTAACGGTGCATTGTTGGAAGAAATTTGAAAAATAAGGAGGGTGCTATATGCCGCAGATAGAACAGAACAAAATCCGTAATTTCTGCATTGTCGCTCATATTGATCATGGGAAATCGACGCTTGCGGATCGGATTATAGAGAAAACGGGGCTACTGACCAGCAGAGAAATGCAGGATCAGATTTTAGACAATATGGATCTGGAACGGGAACGGGGGATTACAATTAAAGCACAGGCAGTGCGAACTGTCTACAAAGCGCAGGATGGAAATGAGTATATACTGAATTTAATCGACACGCCCGGTCACGTGGATTTTAATTATGAGGTCAGCCGCGCGCTTGCCGCCTGTGATGGTGCGATTCTGGTGGTAGATGCAGCACAGGGGATAGAAGCGCAGACACTGGCAAACGTATATTTGGCATTGGATCACGACTTGGATGTATTTCCGGTTATTAATAAAATTGATTTGCCAAGTGCGCAGCCAGATTGGGTAAAAAACGAAATAGAAGATGTGATCGGCATTGAAGCGCAGGATGCGCCGCTGATTTCAGCTAAAAATGGTGTTGGCATTGAGGATGTGTTAGAAGCGATTGTGCATAAAATTCCAGCGCCGCATTATCCGGACGCGAAAGAAAATTTACAAACGCTTCCGCTGCGTGCTGTTTTTCTTTATCGCCGGCAATGCCATTCTTTAGCATAACCCAGCCGTCAAACCAAAGATTGGTACATTCCTTAGGAACTGCAAATTTCAGTGCTGCGCCGTCCTGTTCCGCTTCATTCATCGCATAGACTGCATCTCCTGACCACTGGTAATTTGCCACAATTTTCCCTGTTATCATATCTGCCTTGCCGCTATCCGTTTCCAACGAATAGATATTGTCCATCATTTCGGTCAATAGCTGCTGCGCCTGCGCGATGGTTTCCGGACGCACATCATTCATTTGTGCCCCAAGCTGTTCCGCATAGTGTGCATCTGCAATAAACGCTTTATCTGTCAACTGCTCTGCCTTTAAAATGCCAAGCGCAGCAAAATAAGAGTCCCTTACATTGTCTTTTAAGGTCACTTGCCTTTTATATTGCGGATTGTTAAAAACCGCCCAAGTGCCTGCTTCCTCTGCACTAACCTTTTCCGGATTATAAAGGACACCTGTAATCCCCCACATATATCCTGCGGCATATGCTGCCCAGCTTTCACCGTTCATTTCATTTTCTGCAAGCGTTTTCCGAATATATGGCGATACACTGTTAATATAGTAATTGTTTTTGCCATTTTTGTCAAAAAATTCCTGTGAATATGGCATAAGGCGGTCTTCTGCCATTAATTTCATTATCATATATTCCGAAGGGCATACCAAATCATAAGCATCCCCCATATTGAGCTGGTTATACAAATCTTCATTCGTACCAAAGCAGGAATATTCTACATGTACCTCACGTCCATACTGTTCAAAATACCATTTTTCAAAATCTTCATACATTGGATTTTCGCCAAAGATTTCCACGCCATTCTCCAATAAAATGCGCTCCTCCTCGTCCCAGCCGCCTAAATCCATATACTCTTCCCAGTTGCATACACGCAATGTAATACCATTACTTTTTTCCTTCGCACGCACGATATTTGCATGAGCTATAATAGAAGCCTCGCCTTGCAGTAAACTGCCTAAAATCATTGTAATTGTCAATATCATTGTGACTATATTTTTCATCGATCTGCCTTTTCCTTTGCCTTGCTCTGTCTTTTTTCACTGCTGCTGTCCGCAAAGTTCATAATAACGACCACTGTCAGCACCACTGCAAAAATAATGGTGGAAAGTGCCCAAAGCGCTGTTTTTATTTCCGTCTGTGACCCTTTTGTCGCATTGACCACATACGTACTAATCGTATCAAATGTTGCCGGTTTTGTATAGCTTGTAATAAAATAATCATCAAAGGAAAGCGTAAACGCCAGCATAAACCCCGACCAAACTCCCGGCATAATCTGCGGCAGTACCACTTTACGCAGCGCCGTGGCAGGTGAAGCCCCTAAATCTAGTGCTGCTTCGTACAAACTGCTGTCCATCTGCTTTAATTTCGGTGCAACAGAAAGATAGACAAACGGCGCCAAAAGCACAACATGCCCCACCACAAGCGGAACAAATGTATTTTTATCCACCCCAAAAACGCCAATTAGTAGAATACAGACGGAAAAGCCCGTTACCACATCTGCATTGACCACCGGAACCTCATTCACTGCACCAATTGCAAGCTTCACCAGTTTCCCAGAATAAAAAGCCCCCACTGCGCCCAGCGTGCCAAGCAGCGTTGCGATAACAGATGCACCGACTGCAAGAAACAGCGTGCCGCCAATCATCTGGGTTAGTTCTGGCTTTGTAAACAATGTCACATAATTCTGTATAGAAAAACCGCGGATTGCACCGATATTTGAGGAATCCGTAAAACTGTAGACCACAAGCATTAATATCGGCAGATACAAGGCAAGTAACACAACGCCCAAAAAGAGCTTACACAATCCTTTTTTCACTTTCGTGTTCACTTCCGCAAAACACCTCCCCTGCTGCCCGTGTCCTCGTCCGTATACTGATTTGTAAACAACGTAAATACCAAAATCACCAACAAAAGCACCAGCGCAATCATAGAACCATTGTGCCAATCATACGCGCTAAAATATGCACCAATCAGACTTCCCATAATATACGTACTATTATAAAGCATATCCAGTACCACATAGTTTGTCATTGCTGGCAGAAATACCATTACAATCCCGCTGATAATCCCTGGCACAGAAAGCGGCAGCGTCACCCGAATAAACACTTGAAATGCATCCGCCCCCAAATCGCACGCCGCCTCCAGTAAACTGTTGTCAAGCTTTAACAGCGTTGTATAAATCGGCAAAATCATAAACGGCAGAAAATCATACGACATCCCAATAATTGTATTCAAAAATGGATAATAGGAAAGATTACCCTCCAAAATCGTTAGAATCTCCTTTAACGCCGTTATCCGCAACGTAAAATTTATCCACATCGGCATAATAAACAGCAGAAGAATCACCGAGCGGTGCCGAAGCCTGCTCCTTGCCAAAATATAGGCAACAGGATATGCAAACAACAAACAGCAGCAAGTCGTCACCACCGCAATTCCGAAACTATACACAAGCGTTCCAATTGTATTGGGACTTGAAAAAAAGCCCAATAAATTCTCCATTGTAAAACGCCCCTCGCCGTTGGTAAACGCATAATATATAATTACAATTAAAGGCGCAGCCACAAAACACACCAAAAACACCCCATATGGTATGCCAAGCTGCTTCCTTGAAAAACGAAATTTTTCCATCTGCTATCCTCGTAAAACCTATTTTTGTTTTATTTTTTTATAGAAAACTGAAATCTATCCACAGGGATTATTAAACTGACATAATCATCCATATTCCACAAATCTTCGTCATGTACAATAAAGTCTTCATCCTCATCTGTGCGGACAACATAACTGTAATGATCGCCCTTATAAATCATATTAATAATATGCCCCCGCAAAACGCCTGCTTCTTTATCATCGCTCATTGCAATATCATCTGGTTTCACCGACACAATTACTTTTATTTTCTCCACATCAATCTGATCGCCGTGTGCATCCACTAAAATGCCGTCTGTATGAAAAGAAGCGCCTGGTATCAGCCCTGCAATATCACAAGGAAGCGCACCGTCAAGAAACTTTAATTGATAATCCTTTGTAATACTTGTTTCTATGCGGTTTTCCGTCTTCTCCGCCACCATAATGTGAATCCCCTCCGGCTCTATTTGAATCCCCACATTGGCATTTAACTCCGCTTTTTTCGTGGACTGCACCACGATTTCATTTTTTCCGGAAATCACTGTAATTTCATAATGCACCCCTTTAAAAACAACCGAAACGACCCGCCCCTTAATCGTTCCCTGCTCTGGTGCCGTAATAAAAATATCCTCTGGTCGTACCACCGCGTCAATCATTGTACCATCTTCCACATCATCGACGCAAGTAAATTCCGCACCACAGAAGCGCACTCTGCATTTTCCGGTCATAATACCATTAAAAATATTGCTGTCGCCAATAAAATCCGCAACAAACGCATTTTTAGGTTCATTATAAATATCCTCTGGTGTTCCAATTTGCTGGATTCTGCCTTCCGACATTACTACAATTTTATCTGACATTGTAAGCGCTTCCTCTTGATCGTGCGTTACATAGATAAAGGTAATCCCCAGCCTCTCATGCATACTTTTCAATTCCAACTGCATTTCTTTGCGCATTTTCAAATCTAATGCACCTAAAGGCTCGTCCAACAACAGAATCTCTGGCTCATTAACAAGCGCCCGTGCAATCGCAATCCGCTGTTGCTGCCCGCCCGAAAGCGTCTGCACCTTACGGTTTTCAAACCCCTCTAAATCCACCATTTCCAGTGCTTTTTTTACTTTTTTTACAATCTCCTGCTTGGGAAGCTTCTTTAATTTCAGCCCAAACGCAATATTATCAAATATATTTAAGTGCGGGAACAGTGCATACCGCTGAAACACTGTGTTAATTGGTCTTTTATTTGGTGGAAGTTTACGAATATCCTTTCCATTCAGCAAAAGCTCCCCCTCCGTCGGTTCTTCAAAGCCCGCTATCATTCTTAATGTCGTTGTCTTCCCACAGCCGGAAGGCCCCAGAAAGGTTACAAACTCCCCTCGCTGAATGGTCAGGTTAAAATCCTCCACCACACGAAAACCATCATCAAAAGTTCTGCTGATATGTCTTAATTCTATAATGTTCTCCAATGCACTAATCCTGTTGCTAAAAATATATACAAAAGTGTATATACCAGCCTTTCCTTTCCTATATTTTGCCCTTGGTTTTCGGGACTTTACCATTCATAAACGTTAAGATTATCTTATCAAGTTTATCATATCGGCGTATATATTTCCATAAAAAATGACAGGATTTTTAAAAATGATTTACACAATCCTCTTAAACTTCTTCTCTATCTCATACTTCGTCATTGCAATAATTGTAGGCCTTCCATGGGGACAGTTATAGGGGTTGTCAAGTTCTAATAGCTGTTCAATCAGCATATCCGCTTCTTTCAATGTAAGTGAGTTATTCCCTTTAACGGCTGCCTTACACGCCATAGATGCAATTTTTTCACGGATAATCTGTGGCAGGCCTTTTATTGGGCTTTCCAGCATTTGGGTTAAGATTTCTTCAAACAAATCTTTAATATGGAAGCTAAACAGGTCATATGGCACCCCACGGATTGCATATGCATTTATACCAAAATCCTCAATTTGAAATCCAAGTTCCTCGAAGTAATTTTGATAATTTTGAATTAAATCCGCCTCTTTTGGTGTAACGTTTATAATTACCGGTGGCGTTAATACCTGCGTATAAACTTCATTGGTTTCAACTTTCTTTAAAATATGTTCATACTTTACTTTTTCATGGGCAGCGTGCTGATCAATCATTAGCATTTTATCCCGATATTCTACAATCCAATAAGTATCAAAAACCTGCCCTACTATCCGATACTCTTGTTTTGCCTGACGTGTTAACAGCTTTTCATCAAAAAAATTAATCTGCCTCGTTTCCGTTACCATATTTTGCACCGATGGGCTGGCAACATTATTATGCTCCGAATGATTTTGAACAATATGGCTTTGTGCAGTATTATTAATACGGTTATCCTCAAAAAATCCCTCCGCAGCAGAACCCTCCATATTTTTATTTTCTATAACCGTTCCCGTTGCTTTCGCAGAATTTATTGGAGGATAAAATGCTTGTGCTGATTTGTCTGAAATATTATTTTTATTATTTTTGTTTTCGCTGGGATATATGGCACTTGTGTCGTTTTTCGTCGCCTGATTACTTAATGTTTTATAAACATTATTATTATTTGTTCCGTAATGAATATCTTCCATTAAAATATTTGGGACTAACCTATTTGAAACCGACATATTGGGAGTAAAAGCATTGGAAGGCAAATCCGTTGAAGCTTCCTGTCTTCGCTGTTTTTCAAAGGGTTCAGGCGGCTGTTGTTTCGGTGCTGTCTTGTCTACTTTCGACAGCTTTTCTTCGCGTCCGATTGTTGCCTTGGGTATCATTTCCTGCTGTGCCAAAAAATCTGAAATATTGTCGGCAATTAATTTATACAAGCTATTTTGATTAGAAAAACGAACTTCCATTTTCGTAGGATGCACATTTACATCAACATTCTCCGTTGGCACTATTATATGTATTACGCAGAAAGGATACCGATGCTGCATCATATATGACTGATAACCCTCCTCAATCGCTTTCGCTATAATTTTGCTTTTAATATATCGGTTATTTACAAAGTAATTTTCATAGTTTCGATTGGCACGGTTTAACATAGGCTTTCCCAGATAGCCAGACAATGTAATATCTTTTTCTGTTACTTGAAACTCCATCATTTCATTGGTAATTTCTCTGCCAAAAATACGGTAAATCACAGCTCTTAAATCACCGTCGCCGTTAGTAAAGAATTTCGTTTGTCCATTCATAACATATTTAAAAGAAATCTCTGGACGCGATAATGCCATATGTTCCAATAAATCCGTAATATAACTGCCTTCTGTCATTGCGGTTTTTAAAAATTTTCGTCGAACAGGTGTATTAAAAAATAAGTTTCTTACAATAAAAGTCGTTCCATCCGGTGCGCCGACCTCCTCAAATGCTGTTTCTTCTGCGCCCTCAAGCGCATAGCGGGTACCTATCATAGAATTTTTTGTTTTGGTGATTATCTCTATTTTCGCCACTGCTGCAATACTTGAAAGCGCTTCTCCGCGGAATCCCATGCTGTGAAGGCTCATTAAATCTGCAGCCGTGTCAATTTTGCTGGTAGCATGTCTTAGAAAAGCATTGCGAACTTGTTCCTTTTCAATGCCTGCACCATCATCTGTTACACGGATAAATTCAATACCGCCCTCTTTAATTTCTACTGTAACGGCTTTTGCGCCTGCATCCATTGCGTTTTCCACAAGCTCCTTAACAACACTCGCCGGACGCTCGACTACTTCGCCTGCTGCTATTTTATCAATCGTACTATTATCCAGTATATGTATTTCCGCCATTCTATTCCTCCACCTAAACAGACACTTTCTTTTTCGATATTTTCAAAATGCTGTCTATACCAGCACAAACAAATTTCCCCTAGCACAATCCAAATTTTCTGCTTCTGTCGTTTATCCCTATGCATTACCACCGATTTTTCAGCTTATTCTGCAAGCGGTACAATGTATTTAGCGCATCTAACGGCGTCATATTCTGCACGTCAATTTCTTTTAACTCTTTAATAATATCCTCATCTTTCACCGATTCTAACAGCGACATTTGCCCTAAATCAACCTCATCAAAATGTTTTACCTTCTTCTTTTCACTCTTGAAATCAACAGAAATGCTCTGCACTTTCTCCGTAATATCATTATCGCTTAACTGTTCCGCAATTTCCTTCGCACGGTCAATTACCATATCGGGCACGCCTGCGAGTTTTGCCACTTGTATTCCATAGCTTCTGTCAGCGCCGCCTTTAATAATTTTGCGCAGAAATACAATATCGTCGCCCTTTTCCTTAACAGCAATGCAGTAATTATTTACGTTGTTCATTTTTCCTTCTAATTCCGTCAGCTCATGATAATGTGTTGCAAACAATGTTTTAGCCCCCAGAATCTTAGGATTGCTAATATGCTCAATCACAGCCCATGCAATACTTAATCCGTCAAACGTAGATGTTCCGCGCCCAATTTCATCAAGCACCAAAAGGCTGTTCGATGTAGCATTGCGCAGAATATTTGCGACTTCATTCATCTCTACCATAAATGTGCTTTGACCGCTTGCAAGATCATCCGAAGCGCCTACACGGGTAAAAATTCTGTCCACAATCCCAATATTTGCGCTTTTTGCCGGAACAAAACTGCCAAGCTGCGCCATTAAAACAATTAATGCGGACTGGCGCATATATGTGGATTTTCCTGCCATATTCGGGCCTGTAATTACAGAAATACAATGCTTTCCATTATTTAAATAAGTGTCATTGCCGACAAACATATCGTGATCTATCATCTTCTCGACAACGGGATGCCGACCATCTTTAATATCTATAATTCCTTTATCATTGAGTGTAGGTCTGACATAATGGTTCTGCTCTGCTACCACCGAAAGCGATGCAAATACATCTAAACGCGCAATTGCTTTTGCCGTCCGTTGAATCCGCTCCAACTGACTGGCAATATCGTCCCTGATTTTGCAAAACATATCATACTCTAAGGTATTAAGCTTATCTTCTGCATTTAAAATCGTATCCTCCAATTCCTTTAATTTCGCCGTTGTATATCGCTCTGCATTGACAAGTGTCTGCTTCCTGACATAATCCGGCGGCACAAGGTTTTTAAAGGAATTAGTCACTTCAAAATAATAGCCAAACACTTTATTGTACTTAATCTTGAGATTCTTAATGCCTGTCCGTTCTCTGTCATCCTCCTCCAGCTTGGCAAGCCAATTTTTTCCATTTGTCTTGGCAGCGCGCAGACGATCGATATCCGCGTCATACCCTTCTTTAATAATCCCGCCCTCGCGAATTACAATTGGCGGGTCATCGCAGATAGATTTTAGTATCATTTCATATAAATCTTCCAAACCATCAATCTGCTCCTCAATTTCTCGCAAAAGTTTGGCATCCATCTCTCTCAGTACCGTTTTAATATGTGGAAGCATTTCCATTGAATTTGCAAAAGAAGTTAAATCTCTTGGATTTGCCGTTTTATAACTAACTTTTCCAAGCAAGCGCTCCATGTCATAAATCGGATTTAAGTATTCCCGTATCTCATCTCTTGCAACCGTATTTTGGCAAAGCTGCTCAATCGCATCCAATCTATCCTGAATCGCATCCATATAAATAAGCGGCTGTTCAATATCGTTGCGAAGCTGTCTGGCTCCCATTGCCGTTTTTGTTTTGTCCAGCACCCATAGAAGTGAACCGCGTTTCTGCTTTTCCCGCAGCGTTTCTGTTAATTCCAAGTTCCGCCTTGTCGAACTATCCAACAGCATAAAACGGCTTGTCAAATATGGTGTAATATGTGTAATATGCGCAAGCTGTGTTTTCTGTGTATCTAACAAGTAACGCATTGCCGCTCCCGCTGAAATCAAACCTGTTGGAAAATCCTCCAATCCCATACCAGCAAGCGTTTTTACCTTAAAATGCTCCATTAAACATTTGCGGCAGCCATCATCATCAAAATACCAAGGTTCCAAAGCGTACACCGATATTTTCAGGCGGTTTTTTAAATCATCAAGGTCAAAACCACACATTAAAAAGGCATCATTGCAGATAATTTCCGCTGGCATATATTTAAAAATCTCGTCAGCAAGCTTTGTCAGCCCGTCCACCTCGGTCATATAAAAATCACCCGTAGTAACATCCGCAATCGAAACACCGATTTTATTCTGAAAAAACGCTATGCACATCAAAAAGTTATTTTTTGACTCCTCCAACGATTGTAAATTCAAATTTGTTCCTGGTGTAACAATTCTCGTTACATCTCGTTTTACCAGTCCCTTTGCAAGTTTCGCGTCCTCTACCTGTTCACAGATTGCAACTTTATATCCCCTAGAAACCAGCCTAGTTAAATAAGTATCCAACGCATGATACGGAACGCCGCACATCGGCGCACGCTCCTCCAAACCGCAGTCCTTCCCCGTCAGCGTCAGTTCTAATTCTTGTGACACCAGCTTTGCGTCCTCAAAAAACATTTCATAAAAATCACCAAGCCTGTAAAAAAGGATACAATCCTTGTATTGCTTTTTTGTTTCCACATACTGCTGCATCATCGGCGTTAATCCTGCCATATTGTTAACCTTGCCTTTCTTGTATATTGTTAATTTCGCTTTAAAGAACACATCAAGCCATGCAAAACCACTTCGTGAAAACCACTTCGTGAAAACCACTTCGTGGTGGCTTGGCTTGGTACATCTCAATCACTACGATTTCTTACGGACTTTGCAGCATAGTGCAAAGTCCTAGTATAATCCACGCTAAATACCTTAATGTTTGGCGCAGAATATTTTTCTGAGAGTGCTGCTTCACAAACGAAGGCGTAGCGGTGGCTACGCTGAGGCTTGTGGAGTAGTGCTATCAGGAAAATAGGCAAGCGAAACATAAGGTTATTTCGCGCGGATTATACTAGTATAATCCACTTTAATTTCTGAACCGTTCCTAAATATCCAAAAACAAATGCGCAAGACTTACACAAGCGAGCCGAGGGTATCTTTTCCCTTTGCCTGCACGAATCATATTTCCTATAAATGCCTGTGCGCATACACATCTCATATCCTTCTCCACTACTCGCTGCGCGCCCCCTGCGCCGCTTTTGCGGCATACTTCCTCTGCATGGGGCTGCGCAATCGAGTAAAGAAGATTCATTTTCACTACTCGTGCGCCGTCGATACGCCATGCAATGGCATATTTCCTCTGCATCGGCGTGTGCATATAAAAACGGGCAAAGAAAAACCGTTTGCCCGTTTTTATTCCCCAATATTTTAGCATAAAGAAGCGAAAATTTCAAAGAGAAAATTGTTAAATTTTATCACATTTTCGCCAGTTCTTTCGCCCTTTCCAGAGCTTTATCAATATGTGAACAGAAATTCTTTTCTCCTATCTGCTTTGTAAATCCCGCTTTGTCCATCACACTTTTTGGTTGCTCGTTTACGTGAGAAAGAATTATCTTAATCCCTTTCCCCTCATACTTTTCATAAAGCTGCTCTAACGAATGCATTGCTGTCGCATCAATCGCATTCACACTTCGCATACGCAAAATTAAACATTTCGTATTATCATTTACAGAAATATTCAAAATTTTATCTGCTGCCGCGAAAAACATCGGTCCAGTAATTTCATAGACAAGTGTATGTTCCGAAACCGTTCTTAACGAGATACTGTCCGGATCATCCTCATCATCCATTTTCCAGCCCTCTACCTCCGTCACATCACTCATACGTTTCATAAATAAAATCGCAGCAAGCAAAATTCCAGCCTCAATCGCTACCACAAGATCAAATACTACCGTCAGCACAAATGTAACCACTAACACAATAATATCGCTTTTGGGCGAAGACTTGCATAAACCTACAAACGTTCTCCAACCACACATATTATAGGCAACCATAAATAATATTGCAGCGATACAAGGCATAGGAATCAGTGCAGCATAAGGCATTAGCACAACCAAAATCAACACCAGTACAATTGCATGTACCATACCCGCAATCGGTGTGCGTCCGCCGTTCTTGATATTTGCTGCCGTTCTGGCAATTGCCCCCGTTGCTGGAATCCCGCCAAACAAAGCTGAACCAATATTTCCGATTCCCTGTGCAATCAGTTCCATATTAGAACGATGCTTCGAGTTAATCATGCTATCCGCCACCACACAGGAAAGCAGGGATTCAATCGCTGCCAAAATCGCAATCGTAAAGGCATCTGGAAAAATTCCTTTCACATCCGCCAATGAAAATGACGGCATATGAAAGTGCGGCAATTGGTTGCTGATTGTATATAAATCACCGATTGTATTGACATTCATATGTAAAAACTGCACCATTAAAATTCCCACAATTACCGCAATCAGCGAACCCGGAATCGTTTTATTGATATATGGCCATACAATTAAAATTGCAAGGCAAACGATACCAACAATCAGCGCCTGCCAATTGATAGACGCAATATTTATCACAACAGCTTCCAGCTTTTCCATTGTTTCAATCGTCACTGTTCCAGCCGGATAAGTCAAACCCAGAAAATCTTTTACCTGACCAATCGCAATCGTTACCGCAATTCCCGCCGTAAAGCCTGTTGTTATCGTATAAGGGATATACTTAATTAAATTTCCCAGCCGCAAAAATCCCATTGCAACCAAAATAATTCCTGCAAGAACAGTGGCAAGAATCAGCCCGTCCATTCCCTTCTGCGCAACAATTCCCGCAACAATCGTTGCAAACGCCGCTGTCGGCCCCGCTATCTGCACACGGCTGCCACCCAAAAAGGAAATTAAAAATCCTGCAACAATTGCTGTATAAATACCCTGCTCAGGTCCCACTCCCGACGCAAGTGCAAGCGCAATCGATAATGGCAGCGCAATAATTGCAACAATAATTCCCGCAATCACATCTTTTACAAACTGTTCTTTTGTGTACGTTTTCATTACGGAAAACAGCTTTGGTTTTAACTTTTCCATAATATCTCCTCCCAAAATTATCACTTTTATACCCACGAACAATAAGTTTTATCATATTATTTCAGATAATTACGTTCGTAAGTCGGCGTTATTATACTGAAAAACGTTAAGTTTTTCCAGTTTCTACATCCCCTCTCTTGCCTTAGCGGACAATATATTTTGTGTAGAAAGAAAAATCAAATCGTTTTTGGATATAGCAACTTTAACGTTCGTCCGTATATATTCTTAAAATAATATAAATATTTTAAGAAAAGCCTATTAAATAATAGTACGAATTTTTATTTTTTTCAAGGAAAAGTTCTATAATTCTTAAACTTTTTGCTGTAATATATTACTGTTCATTCCGTTCCAGTAACCAGAAAAATTCATGCAAAATCATTTTGTGATAGCAAATCCATATAATATGGCTTGATACATCTTAATCACTATGCTTTCTTGTGGGGTGTAGGTAAGCCCGTTTCATTAGCAACTGCATTTATTGATACATCTTAATCACTATGCTTTCTTGTGGGGCTGTCGCAATAAGCTTTGATTATACAAAATATTACTTTATCTATTAAAAATCACAATCACAGCCTTGCTGTAGCGCCACCTGCTCACCAATATAATAAAATCCATGTGCTTCGGTTAATTTAACGTCCACAAGCGTTCCAATTAAAGAAGGCTCTCCCTTAAAGTGCACAATTGTATTATTTGATAATCTGCCTGTTACAAGCGAAGCGTCATGTTCATTGATTTCTTCCACAAGAACACGGTGCACTTCTCCTTTCAGCCTTCCTACACGACTCCTTGCGGTTTCCTGCACAACTTTTAGCAGTCTATCAAAATTCGCCTTAATCTCTTCATCACTTGTAGGATTGGGCATTGCAGCAGCAGGTGTTCCTGTGCGCTTTGAATAAATAAACGTAAATGCATTGTCATACTGCACCTTGCGCACCACCGCAATCGTTTCCTCCACATCCTCCGCCGTTTCCCCCGGAAATCCCACAATAATATCCGTAGTCAGCGAAATATCTGGTATTTCCTGTCTGATTTTATGCGCAAGCGCCAAATACTGCTCCTTGGTATAACTTCTGTTCATTGCCTTTAATATTCTTGTAGATCCTGCCTGTAATGGTAAATGCAGATGACGGCAGATTTTCTTGGAATTTTTCATTACTTCTATTAAATCGTCCGACAAATCTTTTGGATGTGAGGTCATAAACCGTATTCGTTCCAGCCCCTCTATCTGTTCCACCTCTTGCAAAAGCTGCGCAAAGCTTATTGGCTCTTCAAGATTTTTTCCATAAGAATTGACGTTCTGCCCTAACAGCATAACCTCCACAACACCCTCCGAAACCAACCGTTCAATTTCCCGAATAATATCCCGCGGATTGCGGCTGCGCTCCCGTCCGCGCACATAGGGCACAATACAATAACTGCAAAAATTATTACAGCCATACATAATATTAACCCCTGATTTAAACGGATACTTCCGCTCTGCCGGCAAATCCTCTACAATTTTATCAGATTCTTTCCATATATCAATCACCATGCGTTCCGATTGATACATCGTAAAAAACAGTTCCGCGAATTTGTAAATATTGTGCGTTCCAAAAATTAAATCCACAAAAGAATAGCTTTTTTGAATTTTCTCAATTACAGATGGTTCCTGCATCATACAGCCACACAGCGCAACTTTTTTATTGGGATTTTTCTTTTTCATGCTGTTCATAAGTCCCAGTCTGCCGTAAACGCGCTGGTTTGCATTATCACGCACTGTGCAGGTATTGTATAAAACAAAGTCTGCAGATTCTTCCTCAATCACCGCAAAGCCGATTTTCTTTATAATACCAGCAATTTTTTCACTGTCCTTTGCATTCATTTGACAGCCAAAAGTCTGAATGGAAGCGGTCGGAAAGCATCCGTTTTTTTGTTCAAACACTCGAACCCACTCGCGGCATTTTGCCATAAAATAATATTGGCGGGCAGGTTCCTCTGTAGGCGGTTCTAAAGTTACATCTATTTTATCTAAATCAATTTCGTTATACATTTTTCTTGACTTTTTTCCTTTCTATCATATAATGAAAGCAAGAAATGAGTTTTTAACCGTACAGCCTATGGCTCAAGCGGGGTACTCGTTTCTTTTTTTATTTATGATGTCGGACAGGCAAAAGCCTGAAGGGATTATTTATTGCAAACTGCGAACATTATCCTCAGTGAACTACCCATTGTCTAAAGCCAATGGGCTTCCTGCTTCATCGACCTCAAAGCCGGACATGTCCGGCTTAACTACTATCTCCACAAGCGTTAATTCGGGCTGAACCATCCCTATTTATGTTTCTTCTTTTATGCTGTTTGTCGCAGACCTTCTGCCAATATATTCTTTGCAGCATTGATGTCTCTATCATGTTTCGATCTGCACTTTGGGCATATCCATTCCCTTATGGATAAATCTTTTATGTCTGTATTCTGATACCCACAGGCTGCGCATATCTGGCTGCTTGCATAGAATGAATCTATTTTGATGTACTGTCTTCCATTCCACGCCGCCTTATATTCTAACTGTCTTGTTAATTCGTACCACGATACATCTGATATTAATTTTGCCAAATGATGATTTTTTACCATATTTTTTATCTGTAAGTTCTCTGAAACTATCACTTGGTTTTCGCTGATAATCTCATGGGTAACTTTATGCAGATAATCTTTTCTGGTATTTGTTATCTTCTCATGGCAGCTGGCTATTTTCTTTTTTTGCTTATAATAATTTCTGCTTCTTTTTTCTTTATGCGTTAACTGTCTTTGCAGTTTTGCAAGTTTTTTCTCATATCTTTTCATTATCTTTGGATTTTCATACTTTTCTCCATTCGACGTAATACATAAATCTTTTATGCCTAAATCTAAACCTATATTTTTGCCTGTTTGCGGCAGTTCTTCATGTTCTGTTTCCACAAGTATTGACACGTAATATTTTCCACTTGGTACTTGAGAAATTGTGGCTGATTTTATCTGACCATCAAATTTTCTATGCAGTTTTGTCTTTACCTCTTTTAGTTTTGGAAGCTTTATTTTTCCGTTCTCAAAATATACCTTTATATTTCCATTCGTGAAATTGGTGGTGTAAGATTTATGGCTGTCGTGTTTGCTTTTGAATTTCGGATATCCCGTATGTTCCTTAAAAAATTTCTGATATGCAGAATCCATGTTATAAATAGCGTTTGTAAGAGCAAATTTATCTACTTCTTTCAGCCATTCATATTTTTTCTTTAATTCCCTGTTACAGTAATTATTGCAGTCTGTTTTGCTGACAGATTTCTTTTCTTTCTCATATGTTTCTTTCCGGTATAAAAGTGTCTGATTATACACAAAACGACAACAGCCAAATGTCTTGGCAAGCTGTACTTTCTGCTCATTATTAGGATATATTCTGTACTTATATGCTTTTAACATTGATTGTCACCTTCTATCTAACCTTGATTTTCTTACATACAAAAATAATATGATATTGTAATAAATACTTATGTCTGTTTTTTGATTTCCATGACGTAAGTATAACACAAGCTGCCACTTTTGGCTACCTTAACCCACCATCTAAAGCCAGTGGGATTGCGGTAGCCTTATTTCAATGTCTGATATGGAACTTCAATCTTTTTCGCATTTCCTAGTAGAGAACTGCGCCAGCGTTCATATTCTTCCCCATCTACAACAGTATTTTGTGCGTATGTCCCTTCTGCTGTAACAAAATAAATAAACCCATCGCCGTCTATATCCAGTTCATCTGGAAATGGATTGCCTTCATAGTCCTCATTTGCCTGTTCCTTGTTCCATGCATCTACGGAAGCAATCTCAATATATGTATCCGATTCTTGTTTATACTGATATAACGTATACGGCCAGAAATCCCCAAGCCCCGCCAAACCTTGATTATGCGACCAATCTGCCGACACAATGCCATTATTATAATAAGTCAGCGATGGAAAACTTCTCAATTCCTCTTTTAATAATTTCGTCTTGCTGTCATAATCGTAAATTACCTCTACCATTCCCGCCGTATATGTTGTTGTATATTGGATAATCAACTCCTCTTTTCCGTCAAAATCAATATCATATATGGCAAATTGATTCCCCTCCCCATTGGTAGATGCATCATATTGAAATTCACTGCCGTCAGGAAATACTTGATTACGGCAAATGCCCTCCAATGCGGAAATAAACGCTGCTTTTCTTTCGTTCCTACTATTTTGCTCCACACTGTCTTCGCTTATTATTGTTTCTGCCGCATCGACTGCTTTTGCCTGCGAAGACGGTGAATCTTGATTCGATGCCTGCGGTTCTGCTGTACTTGTATTGGCTTTATCTGCATCAGGTTTATTTGTATCGGCTTTACTTGTATCATTTTTATTTACATCAGATTTATTTGCGTTGGCTTTACTTGTATCATTTTTATTTACATCAGATTTATTTGCGTTGGCTTTATCTGCATCAGGTTTATTTGTATCGGAGTTATCTGCATCATACTTACTTATATCGGATTCTTTTAAATTCGCTTCACTTGAATGCACACTTTCCGACTCTATTGTTTCTAACTCCGCTTTTTCTAATTCTGCCGTTTCTAAGTCCGCTTTTTCCGATTGCTGTTCTTCCTGCAAAAATGCTGCTGTTGATTGGCTTGCGTCTGATGTCTTTGCACTACATCCTGCGAACAAAGTCATACAAAGTCCAGCCACACTAAATGACACTGCTGTCATAACTAATCTCTTATAAAATATATTTTTCATTTTATCCCTCTATCCACAACTCATAAACCTCCAATTATCCTTTCAAAGTGCATTCAACACACACTTTTAAAAAATGTATTTCATTCTACAGCCCTTAACTCCTCTTAATAAATTTGTTGCCACATTTTGGACAGGTAATTTCAATCTTGCCTTTTCCTCTAGGAATACGGATTTTCTGACTGCAGGAGGAGCAACGGTAAATATGGTATGTTTGATACTGTTTTACCTTGTATTTCCAACGAATCACTGCCTGCCGCAGTTGGCTTGTTACGCGTAAATATGCTGCATTTTCAGCGCTTCTTTTATAAATATTTCTGGAAAACATTCTAAAATACGCATAGGCAAGCGCTAGAATCCCGATTGTGATTCCCACCGACTGACTTCCCGTATGCAGCACTGTACTGCCCAAAAATGACAAGATACAGCAGACGAGCGCTAATATTATTAGTAAACGATTTAGTTGATCATTTCCATATCTTCCGATCATAAAACGGTCAATTTTTTCTTTCATAGGAAACACCATACCTTTCTCTTCGCCGCACTTTGCAGCCGTTTTATCATTGAAATCACCCAATGCATTCCAAATTTTTATCTACTGAACGAAAAAAATTTGCCGTTCAGTTGCGCCAGCCGCACGCCGCAAAGCGTCAATTTTCTTTTGTGTGGCTGTGTGCATATTGTTATACTTAGCGTCAGTATTCTTGATACTTCGCATAATAAAAAAATTCAGCTATAATCATATTATCATCTTTGCAACTTATATCAAGTATTTTTATAAATATTTATGGTAATCTTATGATATCAATTATTTCTATAAACGAATTGTTAATGATTGACAGTTCCAAACCAAGGGAAGGAGAAAAACTTGTACGAATGGAATGAAGCGGTTCAAAAAATTATTGACTGGATAGAGGACAATCTGGCGGAAAATCCGTCACTGCTTACACTTTCAAAGCAGATTGGATATTCTCCATACTATTGTTCCAAATGTTTCCATGAAATTTCTGGCATGACGATTCGGGAATATATCGCGGGCAGAAAACTTGCCAGAGCAACACTGGAAATACGGGACACTGACCAGAAACTTTTAGATATCGCAGTCAAATATGGCTATTCCTCACACGAAGCCCTGACGAGGGCATTTGTGAATGCTTATGGGTGCACCCCGTCAGCATATCGGAGAAAACCTGTTCCTATACCAATGTCTATCCGGCAAGTAGTACTTTTTCCCGAACATTTCAATTGTAAAGGAGAGAGAATTATGCGTAATACAATATTAACACAACCTAACATGAAAATGGAACATATTCCAGCGCACAAGTATATTGGTATCTGGGATATCACCGTTGACAATTATTGTGATTTCTGGAAAAAACATGACTGTGATTCCGTATGCGGATTCATTGACAGCATGAGCCATGTTTATCATCCAATTGTTACGGGACATACAGCCGGCTGGTTTTATGAAAATGGTAAAAAAGGTTATTTTTATGGCTTTGGTGTTGATGCCGATTATCGTGGAGAAATTCCGAAAGGCTTTACAATCAAAACAATCCCTGCCAGTGATTATATGGTATTTTTTCATCCACCATTTGACTATCTTAAAGACTGCGGGGAAGTGATGTCACGCGTGGAAAACTTAGCGTGGAATTTTGATCCAAAGTCAAAAGGGTATACATGGAATCATGAAGTCTGCCCGGATTACCAAAGACATTATCCGGAAGTCATTGGGTATGAGGTACTGCGGGCAGTACGCAAGATTGAATCATGAACTGGATTTTGCAGTAGACGCTAAATTTGGGCTGAAACAGTGAACCAGGGGCTGTCGCATTATGAAAAATGTATACAAAATAGCATAATACCATGCTGTGTTTTATACAATATCTTGTATTATCAAAGCTTATTGCGACAGCCTCGGATTTTATTTTTCTATTGCACAAATGTTTTGAAAATAGATGAACGATTGCGCATTTTCTAGGATTTACATTACTGATATCTGTTAAAGACATTTCATTTTGCATCAATACATATCCAGTATAAGACAACAAGAGATTGCCGCTATCATCAATTAACATAATATTTTTTACTGAAACATCAAACCATGCAGAAGTTAACACAATTGCTTATACAAACTATAATTCTTTCTGCCTTTGCAGTTCAACTACAGTTTCTAATGAAAGATTCGTATCTTCCGCAATTTCTTCAATTGACAATTTCCCCCTTTTTAACATACGTTTTGCTGATGCAATGTTTGCTTCTTTTCTTTCTTCCTGTTTTGTCTTACGTACTGCCTCTTGTACTGCCACTTGAACAGCTTCTTGTACTGCCACTTGAACGGCTTCTTGTACCGCCTCTTGAACGGCTTCTTGTATTCCCTCCTGTATTCCTTCTTGTACTTCACTTTTGATATAGGAACGCATAATCTCCTCTTCATCATACAATGCCATCATAATATCAACAACCTCTCTTTCCCTGCTCTTCAAATACTCTTTCAGCACATTTTTATCCTTACAGATACGAATTGTTTCTAAAATTGCTTTTTTTGTTCTTCCATACAAAGTCACTTGTTCATTGCATATTTTTGTGAATGTTACATACTGGTTTATAATATTGCCCTTTTTACCATCATATATCATTTTTACCTTTACATCAATACAGCATCTCTTTCCATCAAAAAATTCTTTAGATAATGATATCTGTCTTGGTTTTGTTTTTCTCTCGCCTGTATAAATGACGTACAACTCTGGAACTGGCATCTTAACCTTTTTGCTTTTATACAGATTCTGGTTGGTACGCTCAAAGTAATCAATCCATGACTGTACAAGATACATTAACACCCTGATTATAATATTCATTGTCCACGTTGACTGGCATTCTACCATTATAATAAATTTATCTCCGACAGCGAAACCCAGATCATTGTAGATGCCATCTGTAAGAATATTTTTAATGGTAATATTCGTCAGGTCATCTTCTGTTACATCTATATCCTTTGGATGCAGTGCTCTATATAGTTGTATCAGATACTTTTTATCCTGAAATAAATTTGTAAAAACACTGTCCTTTATTGTACGCTTCATTACTTTATCTTCAACCTGCTGTTTATTATCTACTGCTTTATCTTGATTCTTTACCAATATTTTTATTTCCTTTCGAATTTTATTTACCCTTATCATAGCATACCAAGACATATATGACAATATAGCTGTTTCGCCGCATCAAAAATAGTCTTGAACTATATTATTGTTTATTCCATTCCTGATCACTTTTATATATCTGGCACAGAATAAGGCGTCCTTTTATAATAGACGCCCTTCTGCATTCCAAATGTAATATTATGTTGAAACAATTCCTGCCGATCTGTATCAGCACAACAACAAATATCGTTCTTTAGAACAGACCTCTTGCCTTTATTTTAAAGTTCAGCATTTTAATACCTCCATATCCATTACAGCCCTTAATAATAACTGTTGCCGTGCCTTTTTTTGTATTGTTTACATAGCCGAGTATCTCAAATTCATCACTTTTCAGTATATTTTTTCCGGCTTTAACAGTCAGCCACTCCTTTTCCAATACAACTTCTTTGCCTGTGTATTCAAAATATTTGGGCAGCGTATTGGACTTTTTGTTTAGTGCAACAGAAGTCACCTGTTTTCCTTTTTCCAGTTCTTGATAGGAAATTGTGATAGGCGTTTCTGTTTTATACAATCCATTTTTGCCAGCAGATATTGTTACTTGATGTGCTGCTTTGTCAATTTCTGCTTTATAATCGCTGTTTGCCGTTAGTTTTTTTCCATTGGTATCGTAGAGTGTAATTGTTGGTTTCTTTCCAGTTAGCACATCAGACACATAAATTTTTACGCCGTCTGCTGTCAGGGATTTTGGCTCAACTTTAAACTCTTTCGTCTGACTTCCTGTGTAATTTCCTTTTCCTTTAATAACAACGCTGGCCGTTCCGAGTTTGGTATTTTTCTTATAGGTCGCTGTATAATCGGTACCCAAAACCAACTCCGTGCCATTGACAGTAACGGATACTTCTGCCTTTGCACCGCCTTTTTCGTAAGATGCTGTCTTTGCTGCAGCAATATCATCGGGCCGGATTTCCGCTGGCTGCACTTTGAAGTTCTTTTTGATTGTGCCTGTATAGTTGCCGATTCCAATAAAAGTAGCTGTTGCGGTGCCTTTTTTATAGGTATTGGCAAAGCTGACAAGATAATCGGTATCGCGTGTCAATGTTTTTCCATCTACGGATAATGTTACTTCGGGTTCTTCACTGCCATAAATATAATTGGCAATGGTGGCAGTTCCTTTGCTAATTGCATTGGCGCCGCCGGATTCGGAAACAGCATATGAAAAAATAATCTCACCTTCACAATTTCCTTTTCCTGTGATGTTTAGTTGATAATCTCCTGCCTTTGTGGGCTGTTTTTTTAACGTAGTACCTGTGGCATCTTTATAAATCAGCTTGTAGTCAGTACCTGACTTTAGAATATTTCCGTTTGCTGTGACAATAGGCGAGTATTTTATGCCTATTGGATATATTTTCGCTGCTTTTAGATTTTCCTGCTCAGTTAGCTGTATTTTTGTAATGTTAAAAGTGGCTTTCTTTGAGCCAGAATAATCGCCTTTGCCTTTTACAATTACTGTTGGTGCTTTGGAATCGTCGGCAGATGCAGCTTTTGTATTATTTTTATATGTAATCGTGTAATCCTGTCCTGCTGTAAGTTTTTTCTTATTATAATAGACGGATACGGAAGGGATAATCGCTTTTCCTGTGTAGGTATAGTCTTTTATCTTTGCAATCCAGATTCCATCGGGAATGTCTTGGGCTGGGTTATCATCATCTGGTGTGTTGGTTTGATTCCAGCCTGCATATAAGGTAGTGTCGCTTTCTATGGTGTCTTTTGCGAAATCCCATAACGTTTTGCAATCCGGTTCCTTGTACCAGCCAGTGAATTGGAAGCCTTCGGCCTGTGGGGCTGTCGGAGAAGTGATTGTGCTTCCTTTTGGAATTTCTGTATAGGTGGTATATTCATCCAAAACGGTTCCGTGCCCTTGAAGATTGAAGGTTACTGTGTAGGTTTGTTGGTCTGGATTTGGGTCATTTTGTGATAATACTGTTATTTTTATGGAAGCTGTTAATTCATTATAGGTTACCATCAATGTCTTTATTCCCGAAACAGACATATCAATCTCATTTGCATTTGTTGTGAAATCCGTAACTATTTTAGGATCTTCGTTTTTGTTATAATACGTTACAGTTAAATCATCTATATTTAAAGAATCTCCACAGTTGTACGTTGTTTTCGTCTTTGTGACTGTAATATAAGGATCTGATACCGCCGGAACCGTGTTTTTAGTAATTATAATACTGTAAGGTAAATTTTGTGGGAGTTCTGTAATTACTGTGCCGTCAGGCTGATACCAAATATCTGTTGCATCTGCTGTCGGAAGCAGAACAGATTGCGTTACGTTATATGGCGTATTTATCAAAGACAATTTGGGACAATCAGCGAACATCCCTTCCATATTGATAACATTTTTTGAATCAAAACTGCTTACATCCACACTGGTTAAACTGCTGCATCCTTTAAACATAGCCCCCATTTTCGTTACATTCCCTGTACGAAAACCATTTACATCTATGCTTATTAAGTTACTGCATTCGCTAAACATACTATGCATATTTGTTATGTTTGCAGTATCAAACCCGCTCAGATCCACCTCTTTCAAATTTGCCAATCCATGAAACATATAAGATGCATCTTCCATCCCTGACACATTGATTTCTGCTGATAAAATGGAATTTGCGTATCCATGCCATGGTGCTCTATCATTATTCGTATCATCTGTTCCCAGTGCTGCAAAATCTCCCGTTCCTGTTACTGCCAGCTTTCCATTTACATCAATTACCCAAGTAATATCCTGATAGCTGCCGCTTGCTATATTATTATCCAATGATTCACTTACTGTAACATTACAAACAGCTTCCTTGCCGCCGGCTGATACTGTTATATTACAATTTCCAGCCGCAACCGCTGTTACTGTGCCATTTTCTACGGTTGCAACTGAAATATCACTGCTTTTCCAAGTAATTTCTGCATCGGCAGCCTCACTAGGCGTAATTACAGCCTGCAAATTTGCTGTACTTCCTACAGTTAATGAAAGTGACTCTTTATCCAATTCAATTTTTTCAATTGCTATTTCTGATGGCTCAATTTCAATCGTAATATCTGCTTCTAAAACAGTTTCCTTCGATGCCAAATTAGGACTTTGATGTAGTGAATAAAGCACTTTTCCCTGACATAATGCACTGCCGTAAATATAGCCATTTGTAGTATCTGCTGCAAATTCTTCTTGTATTTGAATACTATTATCCATTTCATTCAAAATAATACTATTAATGGTATCTATATCATTATAATATAATCTATCATTTGCCCAAAACAGCCCCGAATAAGCATTTTGCCACCAACCACTTTCTTTCCAAACTAGCCACTTACCAATCTCACAAATGGTTTCCCCAGTTCCTGTACTATCGGATAATTTCGTTTTATTTATTACACCAACTTTTTTTTCTTCATCATAAATCACATAATAGCAATCTTTTCCCACCAAAACCAATGGCGAATTACAGTCCAGCCAAAAAGCAGTATCATAAGTTGTATCAACAGCTTTATAATTTACCACTTCACTGCCTTTTGTTACAGACCAGTCTTTATGCCGACATTCATTTATAAAAGCATCATCACTACGAAACATAAACTCATGACGTACCCTGCCAATTAAATCCAACACTGGATCATCCCAAGTGACATCTACCTGATAATACTTTCCATCTAACTCAATTAAGTTCCAAGCATGATTCATTGTATCGCTATTTACCATATAGCAATTAATGCCTGCTTTGTTTAGAAGATACTTATAAGCAAGAGCATACCCTTCACAAACCGCTATACGATTAACCAATACACCATACGCTGAATATGATGTATCAGGAATTGTTCCTGCTTCAAGATTTTCTTCATCATATTCACAATTCACTGCCAAATAATCATGTAAAACTACTGCTTTTTCTAAATCACTCATTCCTGATTCTACAACTGCCAATGCTTCTTTTGTTGCTTTCTGAAATGCAGCATCATTAAGCGTATTATCATAAGTAAGCAAAACAGAAAGCGTTAATGTATCCCCTGCATAATGGGTACAACTAAACCCTCTATTAACAAAATAAAGGTCAGGATTCTCATTAAGCACACCAGAAACTATTTTCCCCATCATTTCTGTATTGATTTGATAGCTTGCAACATCTATCTTTTCCTTGCGTGCCTTCATCTGCTGATACAAATATTCCTCTAATTCTGCTATATTTGTATTCGCCACTGAGTTTATCGAATAGGCTGAAACTCTATTATTTTCTGCAGGAGAACCGCCAAATTGATATACCCCCAATAATTCCGCTTCTACTGTTCTCTCCTGTAAATCTGTCTTATTTTCACATTCTATATTAGAAGTTTCTATTTCACTCTCTTGTTCTGATTCCATTGTTTCTTCTAGTTTGGTAATTTCCTCTTGCCTTTCTGTAGCGGATTCGGTACTTTCCTTTTCATTTACCTCAATGGATGTTTCTCTTTCAATTATTTCTTCTTTTGTCTTTTCTAAAGTTGATTTTTCTTCTGCTTCCTCTGTTTCTTCTTTTTCACTTTTTTCTGTTTTGCTTGTTTCTGCTTCTGTTTGTACTTGTGTTTCTTCATCTACGGTCAATTCCGTTTGTCCATCTGTTATTTCCTCTGTTTCGTTTTGTATCTGCATAGTTTCATTAGTTATCAGTTCTTCCGCTTGTTCAGTTGCATAAACATATGTACTATTTTGCGGTAAAGAAGTCATAAATAAAACAGCAGACAAAATTCCTGCAATTACTTGTTTTGTCTTTCTTACTCCTCTCCTCATACCATTTCCTCATTTCTGCACTGTTTATCTGTTCACTAAGTCTATGTAACAGTGCAAACACAGACTTATTTTTTTTATGCAAAATTGAATTTCTGCATTATAAAATACCATTTTAGCTTGGTTTTTCCATTATATTTTCTATTTTATCACTTTATAGAACATTTGGGAATATAATATATTTTAGTTTTTTTGTGCATTTTATATTACAAAATATAATTTCAACCCATATCAAATAGATATCATAAAACCTCTATTTTTTTCAAGTATCACTTATATTCTATTTTTATCCATACAAATTGAAATAATATGGGAACAATTCCATTAGCTTTAGATGATAGTTTAAGACCGTCAAACTAACAGTTGCCATAATATACATTTTTTACTACAATCTACTTATAGCATACATTGCTAACTGTATAGAGATGGTACGATTAGAAATATAATGCAAAAACCCAGCTTTCCTACAGCACATAAAATATATAAGATACTTATGTACGATATTAATTGTTATAGGGATGGTACTGCCCAAATTTACGCCTATGGAGATAGTAGGTAAACAAAAAAGTTGGTTGCAAGGTCTATAACACAGGTAGGCGCTGTCGCATTAAAGAAAACAGATACAAGATATTATAGCAGTGCAACACATTCTGAACTATATCTTGTATAATCAAAGATTATTGCGACAGCCCCAGTTCACAAAAAACCTATTTTACTGTAAATATGGATGCATATACGGCGCTGGTTCTGGCCCGCAGTAGAGTCCATATGCGTCACAAATCCAGTATACTCCATCGACATTTACCCTGCACCATTGATGAGAATACTGATTCTCATTTACGTGCTCATATGGAATGCCAAGAATATTTAAGCATAATCCCGTCGCTCTGGTACATCCAGCGCAGGAAGCGGAACCCAACACGAAATATCCATATGGATCATTATAGTGATCAGCAGTCATGGAATACATCATACCGCTGTCAAAACGTTGGCGAAGTGCCGTTGCAATCCCATAAAGCTGTTCTTCCCTACTTGCATGAACATACGGTGCAACAATTGCCAATGCAGCATTATATGCCTGAATAAATTCTTCGTCTGTAGTCTTTTTCTTAAGGCTGGAAAGGTTTGCAAGCTGATCTATCGGAACTAATTCTTGTATATTTTCACTTTCCGCAGTTACTTTTGTTTGTATTTCCAGAATTCCATCAACAGCCTCTCCCGGCGCAGCGCCCTCATATGGCAGTCGCCCTTCCTGCATTCCAAATGCAATATAATGGTTAAACAATACCTGCGGATCTGCTCCCAGCAAAGCTACAACATCCGGATAAAGAACCGCATAATAATTCGGGTCAAATTTTGATGCAGCATTTACCGGAAGCGACAACACTGTAGACAACGCCGCCGCTGCACATAATGTTGAGATTATGGTTTTTATTTTTTTACTTTTCATAATAGACTCTCCTATCTTCTCAAAAATAATATTCAATTTTAATATTCATTGTTTTCTGTAAAACTGCATATCTTAATCAATTTCCTATTATCTACCTTACTACTATATTCATTATTTTTTTCTAAACAAGTACTCCATTGATATATCCTCCAAAATTGCCTTCTGTTGTTCTAAGCGTCAAACTATCCTCATCTGAATGCGCGTACATATAGTCGTCTATATCTTTGTCTTGTATTACATCTTCTAATATCTCATTAATAACATCTTTATCTGTGTATATATAGTCTTCTAAGGTTACCCATAGATCTGGAAATAAATTTACTACTTCATTCCATGACAATCTTTTTCCTATATAGTCATCTTTATCTTCCACGCTCTACCCTACCCTCGTAACAAACGATTAGACTTTCTTTTCTGCTCTTAGCCCATAGAAAGAAATTCCACAAATCCTCTAAAAATTTCTTATATACGTCACAGACATCTTTTTTTCACACCTCCCAAGGCGCAAACATACTGCAATTTTCCGGACGCCTTTTATACGCCGGCTTACACTTACCTATCGAACTGCCAAGTGCGCCACACAAGCCGCACTGCAAATCAATCTGCCCGTCTTTGCCAGAAAAGGAAAACGATTTGCAATCATATACCCTTGGCTTCCACTCCAATCTGCTCTGCACATCTAAGAAAGTGTTTCCCGTTTCCTTTATTATTTCCATACTTGCCTGAAACGCTGCTGCCGGATTATCCGCCGTTATGATTTGGTGGATAATGTTTCCCTCCGTATTTGCCATACTTACAATATATGCATTTCGAGGATTTAATTGGGCATTTTGTTTCTGAAGCTGTTGTCTTTGCTCCAATATTTTATTGACAGAAGCCGTATATTTCTGCTGCCCCTCGTTAAGATATTCCTCATAATGCTGTGTAAATCCTTTTAACACTATATTTGTGTCTTCCACTATTAGATCTGCAATTGTCCCTTGCATAATAAACATATCGTGATCAGACACCATCAAGGCTTCTTCAAAATTATAATCAGACAAATCCTGCTTAAATTGTGTAATCTGCTCTCCATCTGGTTCAATAACCAAAAGCGATTGATTTTCTGATTCATACAGCAGGCTGCGTTTTAGAAAATATGTTTGTTTTTCTTGAAAAATCGTGTTTGGATTCCCTACAAAAAACCATTGTACAGGCATATGAAGCGCTTGATATTCTTTTAAAAAATAATCCAGCTCCGGCGCTCGCATATGCTTAGAACCAAGTTCCAATGCTATTTTGATTCCCTCGCAATTTTCTAAAACAAGGTGGGTATAATGATGCGGCAGCAGCTTCACTTCCGGGCAAACTGCATATCCCATTTCCCGAAAATGATGATACAATCTCTGTGCTGTTTTTCGTATTATACCTGTATTTTCTCTGTCAAAAGCAGCATAGTCGCAGCTACCATCCTCCAATTCGCAATGGGCAAAATATGCGCTGACTTTTTCGCCGTTTCGATAGCACAAGCGTCTATGCCTGCATTCCGCATCAGGACATTGCAATTCCCCTCTGGCACTTGCCATTCGAACGGATTTTTCGTATTCATAACTTTTTTTGGCTACTTCTGCTGCAATTAATTTCTGCCCGTTCCAAAGTGCATTTTCCATCTTTAAACAACATCCTTATTATCCATTTATCAATATATAATCTTTTGTTCCCGCTGCGCTCTCGCATATAACACTGGCACAATATCAGGATAAGTCAGATTTTCCGGCAGCTTTTCAAAGGAGCAGACCTCTGCCATTTCACTTTGCGGAATCGTGCCAAGTTTATAGATATCCGCCACAAAAACCATACCACTGCCATCTATTTTAGATGTTTTTGCTGGTTCTCCTGCCCAGTAATCGCACAGCGGCGCAATATCGTACTCTATTGCTCCCGATTCCTCATACAGTTCTCGTTTTGCTGCCTCTAATGGGGTTTCGCCTGCTTCAAGATGCCCGCCCTGCGTTTCCCAAGTTGTTCTTTGTTTATGACGGCTTAATAAGAGTTTTCCCTGATACTTTGACAAGACTACCACAAATTTGTATTCCTTTAAAAACCCTGTTTCGTATATTTTACAAATCATATTTTTTGCCATTCCTTCTCATATAACCTAACCCAGAAATACTGGAAGCAAAATTTTGCCATTTGGCGCAAGATTTTATTTTTAAGTGCCTAATATTTTTTTGCAGGTATATTTTGATTGTTTAGAATTTCTTTCCCCATTTCTATACCCCCTGCGTGATTGATACTGACGACCGTTAAGATTTTCCAATTTCTGCACAGCTCATATTGCATAAGCGGGCAATAATGCTGTGTAGAATGGAAAATCGAATCGTTCGTGAGTATAGCACGCATACCAAGCATTATTTGAAAGTTTACTTTCAAACTTTTCACTGCTATTTTGGGGCACTTTCATTTCAAAAAACTTCGCTCTTTTTTATTTTCTACAAATGTTTCTCCTGTTCTTTATTTATATTTATCAGTTTCATGCTGTCCATATCCAGCCTTCTATAGAAACAGTTGTTTGCTACACCTTTATAAGAAGTATGACAGATATTCCCATTGAGCGGTCTTACCTTGTAGACAAGCGAATTTTGCTCACAGTTTACAAATATCTCCAAAAGTTCAAACTCGTTTCCTGATGTTTTCCCTTTATGCCAAAGTTCATTTCTCGAGGTACTCCACAAAACGAGCCTGCGCAGACGGATAGATGCTAACAGCGCCTCCTGATTGGTATAGGCAACTAAAATAACTTCATTTGTATCAGCATTCTGTATTGCAACGGGAAGAACTGCCTGCCCTGTTATACTTGCAATTTTATTAAAATCCAGCTTTAAATCTTCAGTTTCCTCAATATAGCCCATAATTACAATGACTCCTCTTTACTTCCCCTTTTTGTCAAATCCTTCCAAGCTCTGCCCTTTTAGTGCACGCTCTAACAGCGTTGGCAGCATTTGCGGCGTACAGCCAAAGCATGGGATGCCAAGATTGGCGATTTTTTGCGCCATCTGCGCATCATAGTACGGTTTACCCCCGTCAGCCAATGCCAAAAGACTTACTACGGTAACGCCAGAGGTTTTCATTTCTTCCATTCTTCTAAGAAAAGCAGCACGGTTGCCGCCTTCTTCCAAGTCGGAAATTAAGAAAAACAGCGTTTTTGAAGGATTTTCAATAAACTGTTCGCAGTACGCAACCGATTTATTAATATCTGTTCCGCCGCCAAGCTGAAAACCAAACAGCAAGTCAACGGGATCGTCGCTTTTTTCCGTTAAATCAACAATATTTGTGTCAAATGCGACAACTCTTGTTTTAATGCTGGTCATACTCGCCAAAATACAGCTAATAATAGACGAATAAATCACCGATTCCCCCATTGAACCGCTCTGGTCAATATCCAAAATTATTGTCCATTTATTTGCCGCCGTTGTGCTGGTTCTGTCAAAAAAATAAAAATGTTCGGGTACAATAGTACGCAGTTCGGGATTGTAATGTTTTAAGTTCCTGCTGATTGTCATTTTGTAATCCAGAGCCGCGGCAGAGGGAATCGGTGAATGCTTTCTTTTATTAACCGCAGCCGTTACAGCCCGCCGAATATCCTGCTCTAACAGCTTATTAATTTCTTCTACGATTTTCTTAATAAATGCCCTTACACTGTCTTTGGAACGTTTGGGTATCTGCTCCTTTAGCATTAATATCGTAGATGCAAGGTTAATATCTGGTTCCAAGTTTTCCAAAAGCTCCGGCTCAAACAATAGCTGCTTTAACCCGCAGCGTGTCATTGCGTCATTTTGGATAACGGTCACTAATTCCTTTTCAAACAAACTTCTTACATCGCCAAGCCAGCGGCTGATTTGCGGATTGGAGGGGCCGTTTCCAGCACCGCGCCCGCTGCCGCCAAAACCGCCTGCATCTGTATGATTATAAATCGCTGCCAAAGCCTGATCCATTAAATCCTGCTCGGCATTTAGATCACCGCCGCCCATATCCGAAAAACGCTTGTCGCTTTCCTGTCCTAAAATTAACCGCCACCTGCGGATTTGCTCCTCTTTCTCCATAAAATTCTCCATTCCAATAACACTTATACGCAAAAACGATTCAATTTTCCTTTCTACACAACACATATTGTCCGTTTATGCAAGATGGATTGTGTAGAAATTGGAAAATCTTAACGCTTTTCAGTATTTACCTACCTGAAGACATTTGTAATCTATAAATCAAAGTCAAAATCATCCAAACTATCAATCATCTGCTGCGCGGTTTCATCAAGTGTGGTATTGATTGCCTCGCTGACTTCCTGTGCATTTAATCCCCATATTTCACCTAAGTTTTCCGCAATTTCATCCTTTTCCAGTGCAGAAAAATCAGCAAATGCACGCCGCAGGAATACAAGCGCCCGTTTAAACTCATCATCATCAAGTGTTTCCAAATATTCATCAAGACTTTCCCATAAGGACAGTCTTGCAATTAAGGCATATTGGTTTTTCATAGCAAGCCCTTCAAACCAGCCGGCACCCAGATCCGCCGGAATGCCCTTTGACAGTCGCCGCTCTACCTCTGTGCGAAGCTGTTGTGAAGTCATACTGCCCCGCTCTAATAAGATTGCTGCTGCAAAGCCAGATAATTTCGTATTTAAGTCATCCCGCTGCGCAATCTCCATTAAAACCGCTGTCCACTCGTCACGCTCTAGGAAATCATGCGCCAATGCCACGCTGTTTAGCTGCTCCATTGCGGCTATTATTACTTTGCTTGCCTCGTCGTCGCATACACACGCATTTACCAGCGTCAGACAAGAACGATAGTAAAGCTGCTGCAAAATCGGAATTAACGGCGCAGAATCAACTCTGCGGATATTTCCATATTGTATTACAGTGGAAAGTCTATAGGCAGTCTGCGCCAAATCTTTTATCGAAGAAGCACCAGATGCTGCATCAATTGCAAGCCGCTGCAATGCTGCTGTTGCATAATTGGCAGCAGCTTCCATTCCGCACGAAAATGCATCTTCAATGACAGACGCAATCGTTCCCATATCCGTCGCGCCTTCGACACGATCTTTCATTACAAAAGATGCCGCACCTGCAACCGTATCACCTTTTAATGCGGATTCTACCAATTCAATCTCCGCTTCCGGCGTCCAGCGCACTGTCCAATGCTCCGACCATGTAGCATTTTCCTGTTTTACCTGCTGTTTTTGTGCAAAACTAATATTCAGTACTCGAAGCTGGTTTAAAAAGGAAGAACGGTGCAAATCCATAAAAGCCGCCTTCTCCGAAGAAACACGCCTGTTTTCGCGCAAATCCAGCATTAAATCCTGCGCCGTCAAATCACGATATTTTTCCAGCTTTAATTCCTTAATCTGTCGATAAAAATCCTCTTGAATGCTTGTGCGGCTCACACCCTCGGGCAACGCGCCGATTGTCGTACCAATCTCTGTATCTGCTGTAGCAAGACTAATTGTGGGAAAGCTTCCCTCGCCTAGACAAGTTAACGCCGCATCACGCAAATCGCGAAGTACCGGCACTGTTCCTCCCCTTAACTGCGCCAGCGCATTGGCAAGACGCACCGCCTCAATTACAGACGCCGACGAAACGGGATTGCCGTTTTCTCTTTGATATGCTGCGATCTTCGATAAATAGCTTAGTGCAGAATACTGTTTTTCCTTTTTGTTTAATCCTTTCCATAATAGTGCATAATATGCCGGTGCCTTGTTCCCTGCACCGTATCCCGACCTTGAGGAAAGTCGATAATAGGAGTATGGCATTAACGTATGATTTGCTGCAAGCTTCGGCATTTTCGGCAGCTTATTCTCCTCCTGCCAGCTTTTTAAGCCTTTTACATGATAGGAACCTGTCACCACCACAATATCCTCTGGCGCAATACCGCGATCGACAGCCGTCTTAATCTGATAACGCATATAGGATTCGCGCAGTGCCGTTTCTGCCCAGTCAGAATCTTCTCCTTCTGTCAATTCCCGCAGATTTTCGCCGAAACTGTTCGCCCCTTGGTGATACGCCTGCGCGCTTTGTGCGTGCTCCAGTACACGCTCCCAAAACGTTTCATGCCCATCCTCTTGGCTTTTCTCATCAAGCTGTTGGTACACCGTCATTCTTCCTTCTTCGCCCTGTGTATCATCATTATTGGTTTCCGGTACTGCCAAAAACGCTTCGGAAGGCAAGTCAATAAAATGACATTCCACGGACTGCTCATGACACCAACGGATCGCCTGATATTCCGGCGAATATTCCGCAAAAGGATAGAGAATTGTCCGCACCGGCGCATCTTTTGTATATGCCAGAACTGCAATCGGTGTTTTTGTTTCCTGCCGCACCATATCCCCAAGCATATCGTCAAAATCACTTGGTCCCTCAATCAACACAAGTTTCGGCTTCTTTTCATCTAAATACTCTCTTAAGAAATACGCCCCCGCCGGTGATAAATGCCGTATTCCAAAAAAATGTGGGTTATTCATCTTTAACCTCCATATCTACAAATCACCACACCGCTTAAAATGTAGGATTCCTACTCTTCCCAATATCACAAATTCCGGCTGATTATCATGTGTTCTCCTCCGAGCTGCACAAAACATATATCTTACCATTTTTATCTACAATTTTTAGATGCCGGATAGAACTTTCGCTATCAGGAACTGTAACATTGAATTTATGATTATATTCATCTATTTCATAGATTAAATTGCTAAACATTGTTGCGCTTAAAATCATATGAAATGATGCATTCCATTCATTACACGCAATAATATGCATATTTGGATATAAAAGCTCTCCGACTTGAATCGTAACTTTATATAAATTGCCGTACGTCTTTCCGCCAAAGCCGAAAAATGGAACAGTCCTTTTCACTAATTGCGCCTTAAGTCCTCTCGTTAATACACTTTCCTCACCTACCCAAACAGGAATTAATGCACCTGTATCTAACAAAGCATCCAACCCATTTCCAAGCATAATAATAGGTCTTTGCTGACTCTCATCCAAATCCAATGTCATCTGTTTCATCCATGTACCTCAACCATTCCCAATTGAAAGAGGTTATCTGGTGTTGTATATCTTGCCTTTATTTCCCCTTGCAGCATCAACATTGTTAATTCATCCTTTGTTTTATCTATGTATTTTACTACTGCCGACTTTACGGTCGCTTTATTGTCGGGGTACCATTCCACATCCACCAATCCAACCCATTGATCTGGATACTTCTCTTGAATCTCCTCCCATGTCATTCTTTCGCCCATATTGAACCCTCCAAGATACTTTATACTAAATCCCGACACGCCTTATAAAGCCCAAGCCATCCGGAACCACGCTTTTTCATAACATTTTCAAGATATTCTTTCCATGCTACGGCATCTTTTTCTTCTTCTTTAATAATAGCGCCCTGCAGCCCAGCTGCCAAGTCTTCATCGGCAATAATTCCGCTGCCAAAACTGCCGGCTAATGCCATGCTGTTGCACAAAAGCGAAATCGCTTCTGCGGTTGAAAGTACGCCGGAGGTCGTTTTAACCTTGCGGCTGCGGTCAAGCGTTTCGCCGCTGCGCAGCTCGCGGAAAATGGTACAAACTTTCTCTACTACAGCTTCTTCCGGAAGTGACGCGTTTAAGTCAAGATTGCTGGAAAGCTGTTCGACTCTCGTCTTCACAATTTCTATTTCAGAATTTAAGTCCGCCGGCGCGGGCAGCACAACGATATTAAATCTTCGTTTTAACGCAGCAGACATTTCATTCACACCCTTATCCCTTGTATTTGCTGTAGCAATTACGGAAAATCCTTTCTGTGCTGCTACTTCCATATTTAATTCTGGTACAGAAATTCTTTTCTCTGAAAGAATGGAAATCAACGCATCCTGCACTTCAGAAGCACAGCGGGATATTTCCTCAAGACGCGCAATTGTACCTGTTTCCATTGCGTGAAATATCGGGCTTTTGAGCATCGCCTCCTGTGACGGGCCTTTCGCAATTAACATTGCATAATTCCAGGAATAGCGAATCTGCTCCTCGGTAGTGCCTGCAGTTCCTTGAATGACTTTGGTAGAATCACCGTTAATTGCTGCCGTTAAATGTTCTGAAAGCCAGCTTTTTGCCGTTCCCGGTTCACCGATCAGCAAAAGCGCTCTATCTGTAACCAATGTCGATACTGCGATTTCCACAAGCCGCTCATGTCCTATATATTTTGGTGTAATTTCCTTTCCCTTTACTTTGCCGCCGCAAACATATGTTTTTACTGACTGCGGCGACATTTTCCATCCTGTTGGAATCGGATTTGTTTCCGCTGCAATTAATGCCTCAATTTCTTCCTGAAATAACTGCTCCGCTGGCAGTCTTAATGTTTTGTCGCTCATTTCTTACTGTAAACTCCTTTCTTTGTTCATTGTCCAATTTTGACTACAAATCAGCCTTACTAAGTTGTAATCAATTCCTATTCTATCGAAACCTAACCATCCCTCAAACACAATACGCCTTTATCCGACTGCAACACTATTCCATAAGCCATCCCGCATTATTTTTCTCTGCGGAAAGCTGTAACTGCTGTTCTATTATCTCAGGTCTATCGTCCGTATAATTCATATAATATCCCCGCAAAATATAGCCGCCGTTTTCCCAATGGACATAGGAAAGCACTATACTAATTGTATCCTTACATAATTTAAGAGAAATTTTCTTTTGCTCTGCCTGACTTTGCAGCCATGTTACGCAGTTTTCACCTTTTAACAGTTTTGCCATAGCTGCTGCTGGCAAAAAGCTAGGATTTATTGTACTCCCGTCTGTATTTTCGCCGGAATGTTCATATAAATCCATTGCCAGTGCTTCCAGACTTTCATCGGCTGCTGTAATTAGAGAAAAGAACAGAAGCATTCCCATAGAATCCTCAAAAAAACGCATTCGATCATACCGCGAATGGGGTAACGGCGACATTAAGTCATAGTTTAACTGCGGCATAGCACCGACACCATTATTTTTCCTGCGTTGTAATGCTTCCCGATAGCAGGCGCATATTTCCTCTCCGCCCTTGCCAACAAACGCTGCCAATAGTTCCTGCAAAAAATCAATTTTTTCTCTGCTTTCCATTGATACAAGCATACGAAGCGCCCTATCTCTGCCCTCGTCATCCAATGCATTATCCAGCGCTGCGATTGTGGCATGAAACCACTCCGCGATAAGTGCCGCTGACCATTTTGTTGTGGTTGTACGCAGATACGGCAATGCACTTTTGGGCTTGCTCTTAAAAAATGCGTATGCGCGCTCGCTCTCCATTGACGCAAGTGCACGAATTGCCGCTTCCTTACATTTCCCCCGCTCACTTTTTGTATAACCAATTAATAAATCAATATTTTCTTGATTGTGCCTTAACGCATATATCAATGCCTGCCGCACTTCCTTTTCCGCTGTTTGCAGCATTTCTATGTAAA
>Ga0224740_10018_pt1 | contig 35547 bp, 28 predicted proteins | sample LIM_E_Water_Bulk_FD_161634 | JGI IMG/M metagenome (GOLD analysis project Ga0224740, IMG submission 161634) | Enriched cells from gastrointestinal tract of the lab mouse from Pacific Northwest National Laboratory (PNNL), Richland, Washington... | ecosystem: Host-associated > Mammals > Digestive...
ATATTGCAGACGCTTCCTTTTCTTCTTGCGGCCTTTTGAAAACGACATCGTTCCCTTCACGGAACCGTCACTGTTTTTTATGACTATTTTTCTTACATTGGAATTATTAGAACCTATACCTATACTCATGCCTGCAACCACGTCCTTTCACATACTGTATGACTTTAAAACTTCATACCGGACCGGTTCTTCTATCTTTCTGCCCAAAGAAATGTGATATAATTCTTATAGCGTTCTGTCCTTGAACATAAGAGGGAAATCCGTTTCCTTTTCCTATAAGTTTTATCTAATATCAGATATTATGAATTGAAAAAACTATATTGATTCTATAAAAATTATATCGACATGCCTATCAGGTTTTCTTACTATATTTCATTACAGCTTACGTTCTGCTTATGACATTTGCAAGGTATCTGATGAAATTCCCGCCAATGATCTTTTTTACCACACCTTCCTCCATGCCCCTTTGCAGCAGCGCCGCCGTAACCAGAGGTATCTGTCCGTGATGGAGCAGACAGTCATCCCTTTGCACACAGGCTTCCTCTTTTTCAAAAGCCATAAAGTCCTCACTGCCTCCATCATCGGATGCATGAACCACCTTTGACGCAGAAGGCAAATCAGACGTAACGCCCAGACTGGGGCAATGAATTTCCAGCCGGGCTTTGGCCCGGTCATAAGAATCGCACAGGTCAAAGCCAAATCCTACATGTTCCGGCCCTGTTTTTTCCACTTCATATTCTATGTGTCGGCAGAGCATCTCTATGTGATTTCCCTCAAGGGAACCTGCAATATATTTACACCCATTCATGCCCATGATCCCGCCCCCTTTGGCAAGGGCAAGCATCTGGGCGTCCGTCAGGTTGCGGTAATTGTCATAAACCTTTCTGCTTCCGGAATGGGTTGCAATAAAACTATGCTCCGCCAGTCTGCACACATGGTCAAATCCCTCATCGTTCAAATGGCTCACATCCAGAAACATGGCCAGCTCCTCCAGCCTTTTTACCACCCGCTCCCCTGTCCTGGTAAGCCTGCCGGGTATCTGCCTGTATTCCGACGCCTTGCAGCACCCATGCCCCAGCGCATTTGCCCGGCTCCATGTGAGGGAGGCCCCCCGCACTCCCAGCCTGTACAGCTCCTCCAGCCTGTCAATGTCTTCCCCTATACAGTCCAGCCCTTCCATATAAAGCAGGATCCCGATCTTATTTTCCCCCAGGATCCTGTCTAAATCCCTGATATTTTTCACAAGTATCACTGGCAGCCCTTCGATATCCTTTTTCAGCGCATCGATCTGCTCCAGCGCATTTTCCCATGCCCGGTATATATTCCTGTTTTCCACATAGACGGAAGAAAAAACCAGATTCAGTCCCGCCTCCTTAAAATGTGGAAGATAATGCCTCTTTACCACTTCCTTTTCTCCAGCCTGGCGCCGCAAAAGCACTTCCCCCGCCAGATCCAGGTGCGCATCCACCACCGGATTCATCCGGTGAAGCTCGAAAGCCCGGGCAAGATGTTCCTCTTTCACCTTGATATCCATACCATTCCTCTTCCAATGCAAAAAATTGCTTTATTTTTATGTTTAATTAATCATATACTATGTTTTATCCGGCCATTGTTATGTATAAACGGGTTTGAAAAATGCTCTTACGAAAACCGGCAGCCTTGTGAAAAGTCACAGGCTGCCGGTTTTTACAATAAGCTTATACCTTATTTATTTTTCCAGCTCAACACTTTCAAGGAGTTTTCTGATGTCTTCCACGCCGAGCCATTCTTTATTATTGCCGGAGCTGTAAGAGAATCCATCCTCCACCTTACGTCCGCTTAAATCAACCTTCTGTTTGTCATTCCACACCACCTGGGGGTATACGATAAAATGCTTGTCGTATTCATAAGTGGTCGGGGAATCCTCCACTGTCACCATGATCTCATGAAGCTTCTCGCCGGGACGTATACCAATCTCCGGCATCTTACAGTCGGGCAGCATTGCCTTTGCCAGATCCGTCACTTTAAAGGAAGGGATCTTGCTGATAAAGGTTTCCCCTCCTGTGGCTTCCTCCAATGCCTTGATCACCAGTTCCACCCCCTGGGTCAGACTGATCCAGAAACGGGTCATGCGATAATCTGTTATGGGCAGTTCGCTTCCGCCGTTCTTTATGATATTGTGGAACACCGGAATGATGGAGCCGCGGCTTCCTGCCACATTGCCGTAACGTACAATGGAGAAGTTGATATCCTTCGTTCCTGCATAAGCATTAGCCGCAATAAACAGCTTGTCGGACACAAGCTTCGTGCCGCCGTAAAGATTTACCGGATTGACTGCCTTGTCTGTAGAGAGCGCCACCACTTTTTTAACGCTGGAGTCCAAGGCTGCATCAATCACGTTCTGTGCGCCGTGGATATTGGTCTTGATTGCTTCATTCGGATTATACTCACAGGCGGGCACCTGCTTTAATGCCGCTGCATGGATCACATAGTCCACACCCTCAAAAGCCCTCTTAAGTCTCTCCTTATCACGCACATCTCCGATAAAAAACCGCAGCCTGTCCTTATATTCCTTAAACTCATTTTCCATGATAAACTGCTTAAATTCATCCCTTGAATATATAATGATTTTTTTTGGATCATAGTGTGTAAGTGCATATTTGGTAAAACATTTACCGAAAGAACCCGTACCTCCGGTAATCAGTATCGTTTTATGATCCAGCAGTGCGCCATTGTTCGATGCCATAAAAAATTCCTCCATAACAATAAATTTCCGGGCCGGAACCCTTTCCAACCATCTTACCATGAATACCCAATAACAGCAAGCTTACGCGGAAACCAATTTCTAAATATTATTCCTCCAACTTTTATATCTCATTCTGCCCTTGTCTGTATTCTGCCCCATTTCTTACCAGCGCCTCCAGCGCAGGCCGGAAGGTAATCCCGCTGTTGTTCAGCTTTATGGGGCACATACTAAGATCCCTGGGATTCGCTGCAAAAGCTTCCTCATTTTTTTCCAGCCGCCCCACATCCCAATTCAGCTCTGTAAACATAGCAAGAATTGTCTCAAACGTATTCTTGTCATTGGGAGAACCGAAATTATAGATCCCCCCTTTTAATTCCAGCGCTTTCTCCAAATTGCCAAGGACTTCCTTCACATCGGTCATTCCACGCACATCATGGACGGGATAGCTTAACTTTTCCTGCCCCTGCAGCTTTAAAAGCATGGTTCTGAAAAGGTCACTGTGCTCTTTCTCAAGAATCGTCCGGGTATCATACAGCCATGACAGCCGCAGCAAAACGCACTCTGGATTCCGTACCAGACATTCTTCCTCCGCCCTTTTCTTTTCCCTTCCATAAGTATTGGCCGGGGCCAGCACTTCCTCTTCCTTGTGGGGCCCTTTTACATTGCTCCCAAAATAAACCTGGTCAGAGCTGCAAAGCAGACATTTTGCATGGAATTCTGCCGACGCACCGGCTATATTCCGGCTTCCGTCCACATTGATTTTCCATGACTTTTCCGGCTCCCTGTCACACATTCCCACATCAGAAACTGCTGCACTATGTATGACAAAATGAGGCTTGAAATCCTTAAATACTGCATACACATTTTCTTCATCGGTAATATCCATTTCAGAATGTCCGGGTGCATAAACATCGTATCTTCCGCTATAAAATTTTACGATTCTGCTTCCCAGAAAACCGGAAGCCCCTGTGACTAATAATTTTTTCATCGACTGTTTTCCCCTATATAATTTTAGCTGCCAAGCTCATACAATGTCCAAAAGTTCTTCTGGGCTGCTATTTGACAGGACTTTAAATGCTTATTTGCTTCCATAAGTCTTTCCAGACATTCTTCCTTGTTTTCATAATCTGCCACATAAACCAGCAGCTTTTCACTTTCCAAAATAACCTCATCACTGATTAGATCCGGGTTCCCCTGACTGGCCAGATAGACTTTGTCAAATTCCATCAGTTCATCGGACAGCCACCAGGTAAAGCCGGACAGGGTGTCATTGTAAAAAACCACCACAGTATCATCCTTATGGGCCTGTATATATTCCCTCACCTGTTTTTCCTCCTCATAAAGGAAAAACACTCTGCCGTTTCTGATTGCAAAGGCATTTGTCAAAACCAGAACTGCCCCAAGTACGCCTGCCAGCATCCGGTAATTTCTCTCCTTGTCTGCACTGCTGTCAGAAAAAAACGGCAGCGCTCCACAGAGCGTCCACACGCTGTACAAAACCAAAAACAGCATCAGACCATAAATGGGAAGCTGATAGCGGCTGGAAGATTCCCCAAGAAGCAGCGCGGTCTTGGATATGGTAAAAAAATATCCGGCGCAGGCAAACAAAATCAGGCCCGCCATGCCATCAAAAGCCGCTCCCTTTCCTTTCCCCTTTTTCCCCAGGTAAAAGGCGGTCACTGCCAGAAGACAGAGGGCAAGAAGCCACCAGCTTAAGGTGCCATTCAGCATAAAATCATCAAACAGTCCGTAAAAAAAGCGGAGCCGTCCTAAAGTGTTGGATACATTGCTGAACTCACTGACTGCCTCCGTTCCCCGGTATCCCCTGAATATGTGGGACAAGCTGGCCGGATAGTAGGCAACGGCTGCCGCAAATCCCAGACCGCAGACCGCCCCATAGCTGATCAATTCCTTGATCCTTTTCTTTCTAAGGAGCATGAAGACAAACCCCGCCCCTAAAAAGAAATGGAAAATGATATAATAGTATTGCGTCAAAAACCCAAAAAATACAGTTGCAGCCAGCGGAAGGAAAAAAGTCACTGCCCTGAAATCATTTTTTTTCACTGCCCTGATGTGAAGGGACAGGCACAGCAGGACAAAAAAGGTAAGCCACTGGTACATGCGGATAAACATCACTCCCGAAATGACTGCGCTTCCGAATCCCCAGGCCAGACAGGTAAGAAAAGAAAGCATTTTTCCCCTCTTTCCCATATCCGCCACATAGGCCAGAAGGAAAAAGGAGCCTGCAAACCCAATCATGTTTACCCCAATTCCCAGCCATTTGCTAAAGACCCCCGGAAACAGAGAGCAGGCCGTATGGAAAAGATAATAGTAAAAGGGCGGATGCACATCCCAGGACTGCATCTGCTTTACCACACCGTACCGGAATCCTTCTCCCGGAAGCACCACAAAATCATTCCGTATCTGCTCTCTTGTCAGCCACTGTCTGTCATTCACAGACAGACCCGCCGTCTTGTTGGTGGAATAGAACGTATAAAGCTCATCCTCATGAAAACCTGCCTTTTTATTTCCGAAATAAAAGCACACCCCTAACTGCAAAAAGAGCAGGACCGCCATCCATACCGCAAATCTTATATTTTTTCCTTTTTCTAAAGCCGTCCTCATTCCTGTTTTCCTTTCATTAAGCGGTGAACCTGTCTTACAAATTTAGGCGCCGTCCCCAAAAGCACCAGATATACCTTCTCTTTTCTGGATAGGTATTTGGAATGTACTGCATTTTTTCTGTTTTCCTTTAAATATTCCTTCACCTGACAATAAAATGTATTCTCCTTATTCATAAGGGAAATGGGGATGTGCAGCATATAGTCAAGCCGCTGGAACAGGCTAAAGCGCATTGCTTCCGGCATCAGCGACGGATATTTGCGCATAACGATTTCGTTCACCCTGTCTGCGTTCACCACAATGTCGGTAAAGACCCGGGGGAATTCCTCTTTATTTCTGGTCCGGGTGTTACTTCCGTAACGGTAAAATACATGGTAATCCTGATCCGGGAGAACAGCCACCGAAGAAACCTTCGGCAGCAGCTTCACAAGCAGGTAAAAGTCCTCGTTCAGTTCCCCCTCCGGGAAACACTCCTTCTTAAAAAGAGAGGCATGAATCAGTTTCGTGCAGAAAGAGCAGTCCCCTCTGTGCATCAGCAGTTCCCGCATAAACTTCTTGCCGTCCCATAATTCCGCCTCCTTGGGGGGGATGCACACATCCGGCATCCTGTTCCCGTGCTCGTCAATCTCATCCCTTGAAGTCTGCACCATCAGAAGATTTTCCGCAAGGGCAACCCCTAAAAGCTTTTCGTACATCTGCGGCTCTATGTAGTCGTCGCTGTCCACAAAACCGATATAATCTCCACGCGCTTTCGATATGCCAAGATTCCGGGCGGAAGATGTGCCGCCGTTTTCTTTATGGAACACCCGGACCCGCTTGTCCTCAAGAGCCATTTTTTCCGCAAGGGCGCCGCTGTTGTCTGTAGACCCATCATCCACCAGAATAATCTCTAAATTGGGATAAGTCTGCCTGCGTATGGACTCCACACAGCGTGGAAGCCACTCTATGACATTATAAACCGGTACGATCACGCTGATCAGTGCCGGCCCTTTTCTCTCTCTCACGTGCTTTCAACCTCCTGCTTCTATTTTCCGGCCGTGTGCTGCCGCCGCTAGTTCCCGTCTTTCATAACTGCCTGGTTCTTCATCATGTAATGGTACATCCTTCCCGGCGCGATCACTGGCGCTGGGCTTAAAGGCCCTTCCGCCGGCGGCTCTGTCCGGCCTGCCATCATCCCCTCTGCCATACGCAGCAGCTCCTCCACGCCGTGCCGGGCATTCCAGCTCTGCGTAATCGTCCTGTAGGCTTCCTGCCCCATTTTCTCCATCCGGGCAGGATGGGATAAAAGAAACCTTACGGCTTCCTCCATCTTTTCATAACTTCCGCCGGGATAGACCATGCCGTTTTTTTTATGCTGTATCAGATAGGGTACCGCCCCTGCCTGCACATTTGCCACCACCGCACATCCACTGTTCATGGCCTCATTCACCACCGCTCCCCAGCCTTCCAGATGATTGCTTGTAAAAATATGGATATGACACTTTTCCATGATACGGCGCACTTCCTCCGGCGTCTTAAAGCCGTAAAAAGTGATGCGCTCCCCAAGTCCTTTCTCTGCGGCCGCTGCCTTAAGCTGTTCTTCCATCTCTCCGCCGCCTGCCATATGGATGTGCACCCGCTCACCTTTTAGTCTCTCTGCCAGACGAACCATATATTCCGGGTGCTTTAAGGGAATGAAACGGCCTGCCCAGACAATATCAATGCTGCCGCTTCTGTCCTTCATTTTCTCCATCTGCTCCTGTGTATAATACTTTGTCTCCGGAAAGTATCCCCACCGGAACATTTTGCCGGGATAGGCATGGATAAGATGAAAATCCGACGGTACATAAGCTCCGGCACACAAAAGGTAAGCCGGACTTTTCCGGTATCTGATATGCTCTTTATATTTATGAAGCAGCCCTCTGGGAGAAACCGCCTTCCACTGGCCTTCCCTGTACAGCCGCTCGCTAATGCGTATGGTAAGTTTCCCGGCCCTTAGCCGCTCCTGCACCAGATCCTCCCGGCCGCTCCAGCCTGCCAGCAATACATCGCTTTCCATCACCAGCCTGCGGCACCTGTCCTCCTCCCCGTACAGGCAGTGCACATAGGGAAGTTTCTCCCCCTCCCGGTTCCAGCCCATGGCAAGCCGCTCCTGCTCCATGGGCTGTGTCTGGATAAAGTGATAATCCTCCTTTAACTGCTCATAACAGGCATTTGAAAAAGGAATCTGGTGGTGGTTGATATAGTTGGATATAAATGTGACCGTCATCCCTTTTTCCCTACCGCTTCATATATTTCCAAAAGTCTTGCATAATTGCGCTCTCCGTCATAGATGATCCGGGCTTTTTCCCGGGCCCGCCGGGAAAGACGCTGGGAGAGTGTCTCTCCGTTTTCATCCTTTGTCCGGTCCCAGATCCGCTCAATTGCCCCGGCCAGTTTCTCCACATCTCCTACCGGGAATAAAAGCCCGTCTTTCCCGTCCTCAATTATGTCCGGTATTCCTCCCGCCTGGGATGCCGCTGCCGGAACCCCGAGAAGCTGCGCTTCCCCTACCGTGTTGGGCGAATTTTCCAGGATCGAAGGGCAGACGTATACACTGCACTTTAAAAACTGCTCTTTCATTTCCTCCGCATTCAGTTTCCCCACCATCACAACGTTCTCCTCAAGACCGTATTTTTCAATCAGTTCACGAAGATACTTTCCGTAAGAAGAAATTTTCAATTTATCTTTAATCGTTGTGTAATTGGTAATGATGTTGCCTGCCACATACAGCATCGTGTCCGGATACTTTCGCAGCAGCAGTGCCATAGCTTCCAGCATAAAGTGCATTCCCTTTAAGGGGTAATCCCCCTGTCCTAAAAAAATGCGGTGTTCCTGACAATCTTCCATTTTCCACTGGCCTGAATAAAATTCCCGGCGCATGGTTTCATTCATATGAAAATACTCTGCCTTTGGATTGATTCTGGCTGTATATTCCCTGTCAAAACGGGTACGGCCGGTCACATTGAAGCAATGTTTAATAGCTTCAGCCTCGAAGGCTCCCCGTATCAGAAATTTTGTCTGCTGCTTTGCGATAGAATCCTTCCGCAGATGGTCGCGGAAAGTCTCTCTATCCTCCACTTCTTCCGGCAGCCCCAGGGTGTAAACATTGCCAATTTCTTTGCAGATCCCCTGCATACTGATCAGTACCCTCTCCGGCCTGTAAGCCGCTCTGACCATTGCCATACAGTGGGGAAACTCTGTTCCGAATATGTGAATGATATCCGGCTTAAAATCATTGATGATCACCCTTAACTGCACATCCTGGTTAAAGCAATGAACATCCGGTCTGCTTACATCCTCCTTAAAGCCATAGCACTCTATGCCGGAAAGCGAAAAACATTTGACCCGGACCAGCGGTATGTCAAAGCCGTATCCCCAACTGTTCAGCATCCGCGCATCCTGGACCGGCAGCTCCTTAAAACTATTTACAGGAAAGCACACACCAAGCTTAAACGACTCCTCCCTGCCTTTCACCTTTTCAAAAATACCGGAAAGCCAGCCTTCCCGGTTGCTGTATGGCAGATTTAGTTCCTGCGCAATGGCTGGCAGCATAATATTACAGACCCACAAAACTCTTTTCATCATTAAGCCTTCCTCTTTTTTCCGTAAATCAGTTCCTTACAATGGTTATAAATCCGTGCTGTCCTTTCATTTTCCGCAATCTTTGTCCGAAGGGGCGCCAGGGAAAACAGCATAATCATTCTGAATTTGAACAACTGTCCCGGTGTCAGATACTTTTCCGTAATTTCCTTATGTTCAGCCGCCGAAATCCTCCTGTTTTCCTTCGTCTCCGAAAAGCCGCCGCCTTCATAATCCGCAATCAGCATGTCCTTATAGTAAAATCCTGCCTTCTTTCCATGGATGTCCCTGAAAAAGCACCACAAAAACTGCTCATAATCCGCCCTCACCCTGTATCCTGTGTCAAAGGGATGGGCCAGCACTAGCTCCCTGTCATAAAAACATGCCTGATGGCAGGGCACATTCCGGTAACAGCCAAAAGCATCCATCTTTGGATTCGATGCCACCTGCGCTCCGGTCAGCCGTTCAAAAATATTTCCGTAATAAATTCCCGGTACGCCTGTCTCCCCGGTCCTGCGGATATGATCCGCCATCTCTTTCAAAACCATCTCTGAATAAAACCTGTCCCCGCAGTTCAAAAAATAAACATACCTGCCGCAGGCTTCCTCCACAGCCTGATTCATTCCGTCATAGATCCCGGAATCCTTTTTCTCCACCACCTTAAGCGCCGGACATGACACTTCCCTGTCCTTTTGCCTTTGTCCTTTCTTCCCTGTGGCTGCTTCTGCCCCGCCGTTCCTGTCTGCTTCCCGCACCGGCAGGGCGTCCTCCCACCTCCTGGCCATTTCATAAGCAGACACCAGCGAGCCGTCCTTAGACCCCCCGTCCTTCACAATCACCTCAAAGTCCCGGAACACCTGCTTCTCTATGTTCTCCAGCGTACTTTTAAGCTTATCCCCGGCATTTAAACAAGTTACAACTATCGAAAAAAAAGGCTGCATAAAAACCTCCATCAATACCATTTAGTGTGCTGCCGGGAACTGACCAGATGGAGTACTAGTTCACATCCGACAAAATAGGCACCATATCGTGAAACATAAAAGTCTCATAGGGCAGAATCCTAAGGCCACTCCCCCCGGCTTTCATCAGGATAAAGACCGCAAAATACAAAACCGCGGCCCCAACCGTACCGGCCATGAGAATCCCTCTCCATTTCTTATTTTCAATCCCCCCAAGCAGTGCCGGCAGAAAAAAGATGTGCGTGATGGTCAGATAGTACCCGATCCTGGAAATAATAGGCAGGAAGGAACAGCATACATACATCACCAGCGCTCCAAGATTACAGTAGAAATAAAAGCGGTTCCGCCTGTCCTCCTTTACCGTCTTTTTGTAGCATAATAAGGATAAAACCAGCACCCCAAGACAGCGCACAATGTTTACAAGGCTGGTGCCTCCTTCCAGATATTCTGTATCTTCGTAAGTAGGGTACAGGGCCACCACTACTTTCAAATAAAAATCCTGCATGAAAAAGAAAGTGGTGCAGAATAACGCCGCTATTGCCAACTGCCACTTTTTCCAGGCAAAAGCCGCCAGGATATATAGGGGGATCACCACCAGAATTGACTTATGCAGCGTCGCTCCCAAAAGCACCAGCAGAATAAATTTCACCCATTCCCTCCGCAGCACATAGGGAATGGCAATCACCGCAGCCGCCAGCGCCAGATAATACCGCACGGTGTTAAAAGACTGAAAATAATAGCCAAATGCCATAAACAAAAAGAAACTAAAACCAAAGGAATCCGCCTGTCCATAGATGGCCGCCAGAAACAATAAAATCGTAAAAAATGCAAAAAAGGCAAAGACCAGCAGATAATTCTCAAAGCCGCTGATTCCATAGAGAATCTTCACAATCGTATTAAAACCAAATTCTGTGGGCACAAAGGCATCACAGTTGACCAGATGCATGAACTCCACATACTTGGCGTAATCGTTTCCCACATTGAGCCGGCAGGCTGAAACGGCAAAAAGAAGCAGAAATAAAGCTGTAAGGCTTAAGCCGTTCAGCATCTGCTGCCTGCTGACCATATTCCGCTGTACTTTCAGACGGTTATCCACCATCAGCCCCAAGAGGACTGTAATGACCGCCGTAAAAATATATACAATCATAATTTCTCCTGCTTTTCTTAAACACTGCCAACAGATTCCCTAAGAGCGTCTTTTTCCTTCCCTGATCCCCTGTTTCATCCATCCATAAGCCCTGCCAAAAGGTATCTCCTTTAACATTTCCCCCCGGTGGGCATATAAGAAACGCAGGGAAAAAAGCCCTGCCATAAAACCGTAAAGATAATGATACAGCACACCCCTGTCCACAAAAAACTTCTGGTTGTACCCTTTGAACCAGGTGGACTCACGGTAAACTTCCTGTCCGATTTCCTCCGGCCGGGCATACAGATGCAGCCCCTTTTTCAGGCAGTCATGAAAGAACAGACTGTCCTCCCCGTTGCTGTACCTTGCGCCGCCCCCAAAAAGCAGGGAAAAGCTTACGTTGGCCTTAAGCAGGGATTCCCTTCGCGCCGCTGCCGCGTAAGTGGGATAACGCCCGTAATTGTACCAGCGTATCCTTCTTTTTTTCTTATTGTAATAGGTGGCCCTTGTGGGATCTACCTTAAAGTTAAAGGTAATGATATCTGCATCGGGATTTTCCTCAAAAGCTTTCAGAACCGTCCTATGATAGCCCGGATATAAAACAATGTCCTCGTCGGAAAACAGGAGGATTTCCCTGCCTGCATGCATCAGGGCCGTATTCCTGTTCAGCCCTACGCCCCGCTCCTTCATGGAAAAGCACCTGATCCTCTTTCCCTTATGAAGGTACTCCCTGTATCCAAAGCTGTCACACTGGTTTACAATGACGGCCTCCGTTTCCAGATTCATCTGTCCGGCCAGTGCATCCACATCCTTATCCACTGCTGCCACCAGCACCTGCATATCCATAATTCCATTCTCCCGTTTAAAAGTTCCCCGCCAGCCCTTAAGGGGCAGCAGATATCTTTTATGCAAAGTACCTGTTTAAAAATTCTTCATCCGCCTGGGCGATGATCATACCATACACCTTACAGTCCTGATTTGCCAGAAAACTTAAAATCCGTGACAGCTTCCGCCCCACATCAGCGCCAAAGGGAAGCAGAATGATCACACCGCCGGTATCCCTGATTTGGCGGCACTCCTCCTCCGCAAGTACATTCTCGTTAAAAGCCGTCACTTTCCATTCGCCCTCTGTGGATTCGGCGCCTGTCTCCTCTCCTGGAATGTGCCAGCTAAAATCTCCGCTCTGGTGTGTAACATTTCCAAAAACCTCCAGTTCCTCCCAGTTAAGGAGCCGTTCAAGCTCAAGCTTACGGGTATCTGCATGATTCCCCATATCCAGAATGGCAAATGCCTTTTTTTCCTCCAGAAGATAATGTATATTGGCTTTCAGTTCCCGTGAATAGGGCTGAAGCCCTTTCTGGTTCCGGGTGAGGATCCCTAAAGCTTTATAGGGAAACCGCTTCTCAATATCTTCCTGCACATATACCGACTCGTCCAGCACATAATTGAATCCAATCACCAGAAGGGTCAAAAGACCCAAAATCACGGCCCCTGTCACACAGGCCGCAGTGGTCCGGTCATCCCAGTAGACACGTTCCGGGGCGCTGGAGCGCAGTACTTTGATCTTCTCTAACTCCTCGCTGTCCCTTGCATATTCTTTCAAACCGTTTTCCACCGCTTCCCTGATCTCCCGGACAAACTTTTCATCGCCGCCTTTGACTGTAATGGTCAAAAGCCGTATGTCCGACAGGATTTCCGCTGTGGTGGCTTCTCCCACTGCATCCCGCTCATAGCCGGGAAGCTTTTCCATCACCAAATCCATGATAGGATCCGTATCCAGCAGGTCATTCCATGTATAGCCGTTATAGTACTGGTAAACCTCCCCGTTTTCATCATGGCCGAAACTGATGTACAGCTTGGACACAGCCACAAACTCCACAGGCATTTTCATGGATCTTGCCACCTGATAGACGATCCCTCCGCAGACCGCCCCTAAAATGGCCAGCATAATGGCCAGCCATATTCTCTTTTGGAGATACAGCGTAAGCCGCTTTAAGTCCATTCCCCTGTTTAAATATTCTTCATTCTTTTCCATCTTCATCTTCTACAGATTCCCCCGTTTTCAAGGCTTTCATAGCCGTCACCTGGGTACTTTCAACGCCCTCGGTGCTTTCCGGCTTTATCAGTATTTTCAAGGTCAAAAGCATCAGTTTTAAATCCAGCCACACAGAATAATTTTCAATGTAGGATAAATCCAGTTTCAGTTTGTCATAAGGCGTTGTGTTGTACTTGCCATAGACCTGGGCATACCCCGCAAGCCCCGCTTTTACCTTCATTCTGAACACAAATTCCGGCATATCCTCCACATACTGCCTGATGATCTCCGGCCGTTCCGGCCTGGGACCAATAAAGGACATTTCCCCTTTTAAAATGTTGAACAACTGGGGCAGTTCATCAATGCGCACCGCCCGTATGAACTTCCCAACCGGCGTGATCCTGCTGTCGTTTCTTGCCGCAAGCCTTGCCACCCCGTCCTTTTCCGCGTCTACCCGCATACTTCTGAACTTCATGATTTCAAATTTCCTGCCGTTCTGGGTGCAGCGCACCTGCTTATACAGCACCGGTCCTTGATCATAAGCCTTGATCAAAATGGCGGTCACAAGCATAAAAGGGGATGCAATGATGAGAAGCAGCAGCGCGCATATAATGTCAATCATCCGCTTTGCCGCCCTCTGTTCCACTGTCAGTGCATACTCTCTGGTCAAAAGTATGGGTGTATCAAAAAGATGGAGCTGGTCGGAGCCTTTGATCAGCACATCGGGGATCTTGGGCATCATATAGACCCGGACTGACCTGCTGTAACAGAACTTCAAAAGCTTATTCCTCTCCTGAGTAGGGATATCCCAGAGCACCACTGCCCCGTATCCCTTTACGATCTCCTCCTCAAGCTTCGTCTGTCCCTCTTTAATATCTATGCATTTGACAATCTTATATTTATCTTTCCGGGATGCAAATTTCCTTAAAATATCATCAATATCTCTTTCCCCGTGAATCAGCAGCATCCTTCTGGGTGGGAACACCTTCCGGTAAAAAGTGTTGCAGATAAAAGTCCACCCTCCCGCAATCAATAACTGGGCAAGGACTGCCGCAGCGAAATATTCCACCGGGACCAGCCAGTTATTCATCAGGGATACCTGAAAATATGTAATTACATTTACGATCAGCAGGGAAAATACCTGTGACAAAAATACATCCAGGGGTTTTAAATAGCCCACCTTCATGCCGCCATAAGTGTTGTTAAAGAAAAACAGCAGAAACAGATAGATGGCAAATATCAGAAGATGGCCGTTGCGGGTAAATTTAAACCTTATGGTAAACTTGCTGATAAGGGGATAGTAATATACCATCCAGATATATGCATAAATGGCTGTCTGTATAAGCAGTCCTGCAAAACTCAGCCACAGTACACTGATTCTTTTTAACGATTCATAATGTCTCAAGTGATACACCTCTTATTGTTTACAGTCTTCTTAGGGAAGCACGCACCGCCCAGAAAAAAAGATTATAGCAGCTATACAAAAAAGGCAGTTTTTCTTCTCTGCGGTACAGATTCCAGATTCTTCTTATGGCTTCCAGTTTATTGGAAGATAAGGACTTTACAGGCCTGCGGTAAACAGCCAGCACTTCATCCAGCCCATAAGCGGTAAAGCCGTTCCGGAGGAGCTTCCACCATGTGGCAGTATCCTCGCTTTTTACATTGGGCATCTGAATCAGCTCCCGCCCGGTTTTGTCCGTATCCAGAAGAACCGTGGTGGTAAAAATAACCGTCCGGGAAAGGGCCTTAAAATAAGTAAGCACAGGCGGCACATGCACCACCTTTCCTGTCCTTACTGCATTTTCATCCCCAAACTCGTAGGCGGTAAACACAAAAGCCGCCTGCTTTTCCTTCATAAACGCAAGCTCCCTTTCCAGCTTGTCCTTCATCCAGATATCGTCCGCATCCAGAAATGCAATATACCTTCCCCCTGCATTTTGTATTCCCGTATTCCTTGCATCCGCCGCCCCTTTATTGGCAGGTCTGGCAATCAGCCGGATTCTCTTATCCCCTGCGGCAATGCACTTCTCTATTCTTTCCCGGCCATCGTCTGAAGAATGGTCGTCCACCAGAATCAATTCCCAGTTCTGGTAAGTCTGGGCCTGCACCATTGCAATTGTTTCTTCTATATAGGATCCGGCATTGTACACCGGAACGATTATGCTTACAAGCTCCTGCGGCTTTTCCATTTATATTTCCTCTTTTACAAGATAGATTGGCCTTCTTTTCACTTCCATATACGTTTTCGCCAGATATTGCCCCAGGATCCCCAGACAAAAGAGCTGGACCCCGCTGATCAGCGAAATAATACATACCAGCGACGGCCACCCCGAAGTAGGATCTCCAAATATCAGCTTCCTCACGATAATAAAGACAATGAACACAAAAGCCGCCACGCAAAAGAATACCCCCATAAACGCGGCAAAGGCCAGCGGCGCCGTGGAAAAAGCGGTGATCCCCTCAAGGGAATAAATGAAAAGCTTCCAGAAAGACCACTTGGTCTCTCCCTTTTTTCTCTCTATATTTTCAAACTCAAGCCACTTCGTTTCAAATCCGACCCAGCCGAAGATCCCCTTGCTGAAACGGTTATATTCCGGCATGGATAAAATAGCATCCACCACAGGTCTGGTCATGAGCCGGTAATCTCTCGCCCCATCCATGATCTCCGTCTGGGAGATCTTCCTCATCAGCCGGTAAAAAGCCCGGGCAAAAAAAGAGCGCACAGGCGGTTCCCCCTTGCGGTTGACACGTCTGGTAGCCACCGAATCATACCCTTTTTCCAGATAACCGAACATTTCCGGCAAAAGCGACGGCGGATCCTGCAGATCTGCATCCAGAAACACCACATAATCTCCCTTCGCCTTTTCAAGTCCTGCATAAATCGCTGCTTCCTTCCCAAAATTTCTGGAAAAAGAGAGAAGATGCACACGTTCATCCTTCTCTATCAGCTTCCTGACCTCTGCCGCCGTATGATCCTTAGAGCCGTCATTGATATACCAAAGCTCCAGCTCTATCTCCTTCTCCCCAAAAAACTGTTCATTCTTTATAAATTCCTGATAAAAATCAGCAATATTATCTTCCTCGTTATAACAGGGGACAATTGCGCTGAGTACTTTCATTTCCATCCTTCCTGCCAGAACATTCTCTGCGCCGGCAATATCATACCAAATTCAGCCTATGTTACTCACCTATTCTATCACACAAAAATAAATATCTCAATAAAAGTACACATTGAAAATTGATTTCCAAACAAACGCTGCCACGCGCCGGGGGACATTTATTGTAACAAAAACTGCCTATATGGATTACCATACAGGCAGTTGCTTCTATACCGTATGCCGTTTTTCCTGCACGTAAGCTCAGGGTTTACAAAACACTTTAAAACAGGCTTATCTTTCCGGATACTCTATCGTTCAGCACGTAATAAGCTGTAAAATCCTCCGGTTTGATATAAACCTGCAGACTCTCAACAGCTTCCTGGGCATGTCCCTTGGCACGATAGTGTGCTTTGACCTGTTCTACCACTGCATCTATATTGGCTTCATACCCGCGGTACTGCAAAATAATCTCCGGCGCCGCCTCTTTCTTTGCTTCTTCCTGCACCGCTGTCACATTCTCCATTGCTTCCGCTTCCTTTTTGACCATAACTTCCTTTTCAGTTGTTGCTATCTTTTTATCCATCGTGCCCTCCCTGTTTCTCTTTCCTGCGGCACGCCCTATGATAATCAGCATTCTGCATCTGTAACAGCACGCCCGCAAAGCTTGTTATCTGTTATTATTTATTGTAGCATTGTTTCCTTCTTACGGCAAGCAGTTCCGCCCTGCACCCCAAATCCCCCTTACATTTCAGAATAGGGTAGAGGGAGAATAGTTTCTCGCCCCTCCCATTGAACCGTACGTACGGGTCTCGTATACGGCTCTACAACTTATATTCCAACTTTTACTAAGTAATAGGATAGGGGATTGAGCAACCCAGCTCCATCTTTTATCCTATTTTCAAGTAAATCTTTACTGATAATGAAATTCACTACGTTCATTCCACTTCTTTTGTACCACCCAAGTCTTGAATTCGCAACTTTATAAATATCCTCTTGACTAAATCCATTGTGGTTCTTCCTGTTCAGGTAACAAAGGTTTCTGTAAATGGTTTTCGGCTTCTTCCATTGCTTCATGACTATCACTCTTATCTTGTGTCTAAGCCATTGTCCAAACTCTTCCATAAACTGCTTCATCAGCCCGATGCGAAAGTAGTTTATCCATCCTCTTACAATCTCATTTACACGTTTGATTGTAACCACCAGCGGTCTTGCTATCGCTTTTCCCCTTTTCAGATATTCACTCAACTTCTCCTTAAGCTTCTTTTTCTTTTCTGTAGTAGGTTTTACTTTCCACTCACCACCGTTTTTCAGAAATGTGAATCCCAGATATTTGCTTCGCATTGGTCTGACTGCCTTTGTTTTGGCTGCGTTTACTTTTAGGAATAATTTCCGTTCCAGCCAGCTGCATACAGACTTCATTACCCGTTCAGCTGACATTTCACTTCTTGTGAAAATCAGTACATCATCCGCATATCTTGTAAAACGCAATCCTCTGCCTTCCAGTTCTTTGTCCAATTTATCCAGATAGATATTTGAGCACACGACGGAAAGTGGTCCGCCTTGTGGTACTCCGGTGCCAGTCGCTTTTTCCAGACCGTTTTCCATTACGCCTGCTTTCAGATATTTCCGAATCAGATTTAATGTGGTACTGTCATTTACCTGTTCTCTTAGTATCTGAATTAATTTGTCGTGATTTACCTTGTCGAAAAACTGTTCTATATCTATATCCACCACCCATTCATATCCATCATTTAAGTATTCCAATGCCTGTCTGATGGCATCATGACAACTCCTCCCTGGTCTGAAACCATAGCTGTAGTCACTGAATATTTCTTCATAAATATCCGATATGGGCTGTGCTATTGCCTGTTGTATGGTTCTGTCAAGTGCTGTTGGGATTCCCAAAGGGCGCTGTTTCCCATTATCTTTTGGAATATATACCCTCCGGACTGGTTTCGGTATATAAGTTCTATTCCTAAGAGATGTAACTATCTTCTCCCTGTTCTCCCTTATATAACTTCCCAGTTCTTCTACTGTAACTCCATCTACCCCGCCTGCACCTCTGTTGGCAACTATCTTTTTATAGGCTCTGTTCAGATTTTCTTTTGATAAAACCACTTCAATCAATTCCATTGTTGTTACTCCTCTGGCTTATCCCAAAATTCATACATATCGCCCCTCTAAGTATAAGCAGTTCCTCTCGGTTACGTTCCTACCCTTCCTGCCCACCCGATTTCTGGCTCATATATTATTTTAAACATAACGATTCGTACTATAAATCGTTTCAGTCCTTCAGCTTTCGCCTACTATGACATCATCTGACTCCCTCTCCAAACCTTTTTCGACCATACCCTTAGGTATGTGAGTAGGGTCTCCCGAGGTAAGACACTAATCTTTCGTTCCACAACCTCTTGATTTACAATTTCGGTTTACGTTTACCCTTAGGGCTTCGGTTTGTATTGCAACCTTACCCACCTAATCGCCTTATCAAGTTTCTGTTCGTAGGCTCAAGAACTTTGCTACACCACTTCCTTCATCCATACCATTACTGATACCGACTTGTGGTTCGCTACACTTGGCGGTAAATACCCGTGACTGGACTTTCACCAGTAAGATTAGTGCCATGCTCGGCACACAATAAAAACTGCCTATATGGATTGCCATATAAGCAGCTCTGTGTGTTTTTATAGCTGGATATCCACCAGCATCAGATGGATGTCTCTCATTTTCTTCCTGTTTTCCTTGCTGATCCCCAGCGTTTTTCCTGAATTCAGCACCAATTCGCTGTAGCGGTATTCTTTTATGTATTTCATATTTACAAGGTAGGACTGGTGAATACGTAAAAACCGGCAGTTCTTTTCCTCCAACTGCTTCTGTATGTCCACCAGCTTACCGTAAAAGGTATATTCCTGTTCCCCGCAGACCGCTGTCACATGCCTGTGCCTGCTGTAAAAATATGTGATATCGGAAAGCCTTAAATTGTACTGGGCCTTTTTGATAATAAACGTAAATGTTTCTATGTCCTGCCGTTCTTTGATTTTCATGTAATCTTCCATGGTTTCTTCAAGCTTCTGGACGATAACCGGTTTGGTCAAATACTGGAAGGGATGGGCACTGAAAGCTTCTTTATAATATTCCTCGTATCTGGAGGTGAAAATTATTGTGGCAACATAATCCGCCTCCCGAATCTGTCTGGCAACTTCAAGACCGTTGACGCCGTCCTTGTCAATATCCAGGAATATCAAATCATACATGCCGTCTGTTTCCATGCTTGCCAGAAACAGTTCCGCTTCATTAAAAACTTTGATTTTCACATTTCTTCCCGAACGCAGGGCCCATGAATTAATATTCCACCTCAGATTCTGGGCATATCTTTTTTCTGCATCACAAACCGCTACTTTAAACATTCCCCTTCACCTCTTCATCTACAAGTAATACTATATCCAATTTTAATATACCTAATACCAAAAACGGTGTAAACCCCCTAAAGCAATAAGCCTGCCGGAACTATAGTTCCAACAGGCTTGCCCTTTTGCTTCCAGACCGTAAGATAGGATCTTCTAAAGACAGCTGACGGTTCTCTCCGCCTGCCAGAGAAATGCCCATGCCGGATATCCGTTTTTCCGACACAATTTATATTATAGGCATATTTTCCTATTTTTTTATAAAATGTAATAAATTGTGACCCCTCATGTAACTTTTTGCATCCAGCCTTTATGGATATAAATTGCCGGGCTGGCAGAATTCCTCTTAGAGCATGTTTGAAAATTGCTTTCTGCCAGATGTATGTCACAATTTGTGGGAGCTTTGGGTAAAATGAAGGGCGCATAGCGGGCTATGTAACCTGAATTTGACCCAAAGATGCCGCAAAGTGGGGCGTGCAGATGGCTGGAATGAATTTTCAAACACGCTCTAGCACCTGTTCATCATAGCATCTAATATGTCCATGCAGGACTGTCTGATCACCGCCCTCCTTTTCCGGCTGACTGGCAACATTTCACCGTTGCGCATCACCACGTATCTGGGATGAAATTCTTCCACATGCCTGTCATTTACCAGAAAGGACTGATGAATTCTGATAAAACGGTTACTGCAGTCCGCAAGCGCATTCTCCAGCGTATCCAGCTTTTCATAAAAAACATACTCCCTGCCGCTTGCCAGATAAACCATTATTTTCCTCTTCTCACTGGCAAAGTACAGCACCTCGCCTAAGGTAATATTAAAGGTGCTGTGCTTATATTTAAAAATATAACTTTCATATTTAACCTTATGATCCTCCATGATCTGATCCAGAATTTCATAGGCTCTCTTTCTGGACACAGGCTTTTCCATGTACAGAAACGGATAGATCCGGCACATCTGCTTTAAGCACCTTTCATACCCGGACACAAACACAATGCTCACCACACTGCTCTGCCGCCGGATTCTCACGGCAGTTTCCGCCCCGTCAATACCGCTTAGTTTGATGTCCATAAACACAGCCGCAAAATCTCCTGCACATTCCAAATCAAACAGTAAATCTTCTCCACTTACAAATTTTTTCAACTGGACATGAATCCCCCGTACATCAGACCAGCTTCCAATAATATTAGCCAGGTCTTCCGTGTAGCGCGGAATATCATCGCACACTGCAATACGCAACATATAAATTCCCCTCTCACTTAAAAATGTTTATTACCATTTTATTTTACCATCTTCCCGCCATTGCGCCAGTATATATGGAATAAAACTTGTCATTAGTGCGAAAATAACCTATATTAGAGATACTTTATCCCATACCTTCACTTTATATACCGGGTTCGCAGGATCAAAGTCCTTCGATTGGTAAACCGTAAGGGAATAATCCGCCCCGCACATTGAGCCGATTGCCTTTCCGTCCATATCATTTGAAATATGTAGCTCAAATGTGCCGCCGTATGCCTATGTTGCCGTCGTCTCATACCCTGCTGCCGGGTATCCTGCTCCCTCGTAATAAGTCCGGACAGCTCATTATTTCCGTGGCTTATTGGGATATGCAGTCATTGGAGTTTTTCGTTTTACATCATAGTATCATCACGTAAAGCCTCCGCCAGGCTGACCTTTAGTATCTTTTTCCCACCGAGGTAATATGCCAATGCCACAAATGCAAAGACGGCTGAAACAAACGCCAGAATCGGCGCTATCGGAGCCACTTTAATAAATTCCATAGGATCTAAGTAGCTTGCCCTTATCATGAATGCCACAGCTGCTATTGTCAGTGCCGATGTGACAAGCAACGGACGTCCGGCAATCATCAAAGCCTCTATGCAGAACATCTTCCATATCCCTTCCGGTGTAAGCCCAACAGACATATACCGGGCAAATTCCCGTTTCCTTTGACGCAGGAAACCAAGGGTATGAGAAAACACATGGGCAATCCCAATTATTGCAAGCAGGACGCAAAATGCACCTAATATCAGTTCATACCCCTTTATCATTTTATCGTTGTCTTCTCTTTCCTGAATACGATTCTCACTCTCTATTTCATATTCCCATCCGATTATCTGCGTTATTTCATTTTCCAGCGCATTCAATATATCCACTTCTGTCCTGTCATTTGCCAACACCCGGACATAAGTATCCTGCTCCGCCCCGCCTATCTGCCCTCCGATTTCTTTCCACAAGGACAAAGGCATAAATTGTACCAGAGGGCAGTCGGATTTCCCGTATTCTTCCCGCAGGAGCGGATATTCCTTTGTACAGGCCAGCACCGGGATCTCTATCATGTTTTCGTCTCCTTTTTCAGCAGCGTTATTCAAAGCAACTGCTTCCATATCATCTTTTACATAAGGAATGTATTCCGGATAACGAAAATTACTGTTAACGCTGTCCCATAACCGATTTAAGACGATTGTCCCATCTATCCGGGAAGCTATTCCTATCTGTTCGCAGAATTCACCAAAACTCTCATCATCCAATATAAAGATGGAAGCCTCTATCTGAAACAAGCCCTTACCATAAAATGCTGCATCTCCCAAAAACACTTCCAAACCACCCAATGCCAGCAGTTCCTTACTTTGTGCATCCTGCGGCAATATACATACTGCCTCTGCCTTTTGGTAAGCAACACTGCTGTCCGCTTTAGGAATTCCCCGAAGTTCATTTATCAGCCCAAAATCCTCTATATGGGTATCCTTCACAGTTACCATGACATCCCATGCATCCTGATATTTTTCAAAATAGGTATGGTTTGTGCTGATACCGGAAAGTGTCCAAAAGCACTGCATTATCATAAAACCCAGAAAGGCGAGTATCAACGACAAAGATGTGGTACGCAGAGCCTTTTTCTGAGCCTTTAATGCATTTCCGGCCATTTCCCCCTCTATTCCAAACAGCACAGACAAAAGAGGAGAATGCTTTTTCTTTTTTAGCTGCAATTCATCCGTTCCACGGATTGATTCAAGCGGAGTCAGCCTGCTCAGCTTTCTCGCCGGAATCCATGCAGAAACAAGCACTGTAAGAATAGATAAAAAAAGGACAAGGATCAGAATAACAGGATGGCAGCTAAAGGATGCCTGCCTTCCTCCCACAAAATTCGCCGCGAAAGCGTTCATTCCCCAAACCGTGCCAAAGCTGAAAATAATTCCTAACAAAATCCCTGCCATAATCGGTACAATAGACAGAAAGAGTGCCTCCTGTAGCAGACATGTCCGGATCTGCCCCGGCGTAGCCCCGATGCTTGAAAAAATCCCAAACTGATGAACCCTGCTGTTCATAGATGTAGCAAATGAATTATGGATTACCAGTATCAAAGAAACACACACAATCATCACTATCGCCAGATACGCCGGCATCAGGAGTCTCGGCATATTGTCACCCGGAATACGGACAAAATACAAGGATAAAAGCTGATAATTATAATCAGCCGCATCTTCCGCCAGTCCCAGAATATTTACGAGGGCGGACATATCCTGATAGACTGTCCTTTTGTTATAAAAATACACATCTACCACAGTTCCCTGTTCCCCGGATAGTTCCTCATTGACTACCGCCTTTTCCACATTGGCAAAATTATTGATAACTGCCAGTTCATCTCCGCTGATTTCCCCGGTAATACGGCCATGCCAACTGCCATCCTCCAATTTTGTCCCTTCAATGCTGTCCATCCAGAAATTATAAAACAGACAACATAGAAAGGAGAGAAACAAAGCGGCAATGAAAGATGCTGCTATAATAGATATACCGGATGCCCGGTTATTTTTTATATAATCAATTGAATAATTTTTCCACATACTTCCAATCGTTGTCATGTTTTTATGACAACGATTTACCTCCCTTCTTCTCATCGCTGATAATCTGCCCATCTTCTATGGTTACAATGCGGTCTGCCTCCAGCGCAATCTTTTCGTCATGAGTGATCAGCAAAATGGTCTGCTTCAGATTACGGTTCGATAATTTCAGCATATCAATGATCTCTCTTGAATTTTTCTGATCCAGATTTCCGGTGGGTTCATCTGCCAGGAGAAGAGCTGGACGGTATATCAAAGACCGGGCAATCGCAGCCCGCTGCTGCTGGCCTCCTGATAACTGGTTGGGGAGCGATTCCAGTTTATCAGCAATGCCCAAAGAGCTGACTACCTGTTCAAAATATTCCTGGTTCGGTTTTTTCTTATCCAATAACAGCGGCATAAGGATATTTTTCCGAATAGTAAGTGTCGGTATCAGATTATAAAACTGATAAACCAGCCCTACCTTCCTACGCCTGAAAATAGCTGCCCCGGTTTGATTCAAAGTAGAAATATCGGTTCCTTCAATGATGACCTTTCCCTCAGTAGGCTTATCCACAGAACCAAGAATGTGCAGCAATGTGGATTTTCCAGATCCTGAAGCCCCTACAATTGCTACAAACTCCCCTTTTTCCACTGACAGATCTACTTTTTGCAGAGCCGCAACCCTGTTGTTTCCAGTGCCGTATACCTTTTTAATCCCTTCGCATCTTAAAATCTCCATGCCTTCATTTCCTCCTGTCATGAATTGTACATTGCTTATAATTTTATTATAGCAAAGTTAAGTGACAACTCAGTGACTGTAAAAACGGATTTCAAAACACGCCCCGGCATTTATAAGGTTCCGTGCTGTAATGGTTCCATTCTGCTCCTCTATGATCGCTTTGGAAAGTGCCAGGCCAATCCCTATGCCATCCCCTTTCATCTTCCGCCCCCGGTAAAACCGTTCAAAAAGGTGTGGTATGTCCTCTTTTGCAAATCCGGCTCCTGTATCCCAAATCCTGATCTGTGTATAAAGCGGATTCTGTTCATAGGAACAATGGACAGTTCCTCCCAACGGCGTATGTTCCATGCAGTCTTTCAGAATATTCATGATTGCCTCCATTGTCCACTCCATGTCCGCACGAATCAGCATTTCACCCGACTCCGGTATATCGACAAAGACATCTGCCTTTAAAAACATTTCCTGCAGATTGTCGGCCGCAAGCATGAGAATTGTGAAGACATCAACATCTTCCCTCTTCAGGGACAAAGTCCCCGCATCAATACGTGCTAGCAGTAATAATGCATCTTCAAAATGTGTCATATGGGAAATCTGCCTACGTATCTGCTCCAAATAGATTGGAGATGGATTGTCCTGCATCATCTGCACAGACAGGGAAATAGAAGTAACGGGTGTTTTGATCTGATGGGCGATATTATAAAGATTATCCGCAAAATTATTTTTAGCCTGAACTGCCGCATCCCTCGTCTGGTGCAATTCAGTCACTGTCTTATAGATTTCATCCTGCAATTTAGAAAAGTCGTCTTCGCCCGTCTGAAGAAGAGTGCCGCAATATCCCATGTTTACCTTTTCCAGATATTCCGTCAGCATTTTTATGCGTGCAATCTCTTTTTGCCGCCAGAACAGACATGTAATAAAAAATAACAATACCCCTGCAAGAAAGCCCATAACAAGAAAAAATGTACTATGCATTCCGGATGGGTTCCAAAGGTCTGACAGTCTGTATCCATATATTAAAATAATATTTTCTTCTGGCAAAACAGACGATCCATATTTATATTCTTTAATAGCCTCCAGCACTGTCTGCTCTGCCCCCGGCTGCTTTTCTATAATTTTCTGGCAGATCCCGCCTAATGCCTGTATATGAGCATGACTATAATGATCTGCCAAAAACATGGAAGTGGCTGAAACTGCAATCAAACTTGTAGAAAAGACAACCCATACCAAAACAATCAAACCTTTTTTTCCACTCATTCCGGCTCCTCCATTCGGTAGCCTACGCTCCTGACCGTTTTCAGACAGACCGGCTGATGCAGTTTTTCACGCAGACGTTTCATGGTAACAGTCAGTGTATTGTCATTCACATAATTCCCGCAACTATCCCAGATTTCTTCCAATAACTTCCTCCGTGTGACGGTTTTTCCTTTGTTTTGCAGCAGATACAAAAGCAGCTGATATTCTGACGGGCTTAAACCGATTTCCTCCGTACCGTTATAAACTGACATTTTTTTCAAGTCAATGGATAGCGAACCACAGGATAAGTATTGTCTGGAGGCATCTCCTGTTCTTCGCAACAAAGCCTTTATGTGCGAAAGTAACACTTCCAGTTCAAAAGGTTTTACTATATAGTCATCCGCACCATTCTCAAATCCGGAAACAATGTCACAGGAATCACCGCGAACCGTAAGAAAAATCACAGGCAGCTCCTTCCATTTCAAACGAATCCACTGCACCAGCAGGTTCCCACTCCCATCCGGCATATTCCAGTCCACCAGAACAAGCGTTGGACACATACTGGCCAAGGCTTCTTTTGCACTGGCAACCGTAGAAAAAACCGAAACTTTACAGCCCTGCTGTCCAAGAAATTCTTTCACCGCGCAGGATATGTCTACATCATCTTCCACATAATATATCTCAATCATTTTTTCCCAGCTTTCTTTCTAATATGTACACTAATTTTTCTACCTTTCCTATACTGCAATCCCATTCCTATATTTCTTTCCGTCCCATCTGCTTTGCTAATTTTCATTGTCATAATCTTGTCTCTCTTTGATACAAATATTCGAAACCCCTCTTTGCACTTCCATAGATTTATGTTATATATCGCCACTCCCCTAAAAAAGATTTAGCAAACTCAACAATTCTCCACAAGGCGGCGTTATGCAGGCCTGATACCTGTGCTATCCGAAAGCCGGAAAATACGGCAGGGATATGGTGACCTCCATACTGCAAGAATAATTGCGTGTTTTACTCATTCTATTTCAAGTTTCAGAAAGTACAATGTTGCTAACAAACGCAAAGGAGGACCTCATATGTCTGCATTATTAGAAGCAAAAGAAATAACAAAAATTTATGCCAGAGCACAGCGCCCAAGCCTTAACAAAGTATCATTCAGTGTGTCGAAAAGTGAATTTATTGCTATCATGGGTGCTTCAGGTTCCGGGAAGACTACATTGCTTAATGTCCTTTCCACTATTGATACACCCACAGGCGGCAGTATCACAATAGACGGCATCAACATTAAGAACCTGACCGATTCAGGCGCGGCAGATTTCCGCAGAGATAAGCTGGGCTTTATTTTTCAGGAATATCTCCTGCTCGACAGCCTTACCATTTTTGAAAATATTGCTGTCCCTCTTACATTACAGAAGCTCCCTCCGGAAAAAATAGAGAACATGGTCAAAAGTCTGGCGGAAACGTTTGGCATAGATGCACAGCTTCCTAAATATCCAAACGAGCTTTCGGGCGGACAGAGACAGCGTGCTTCGGCTTTGAGGGCCATTGTAAAGCGGCCAAGTATTCTGTTTGCCGACGAGCCGACAGGGGCATTGGATTCCAATTCTGCGACAGATTTACTAAACACCTTAAAAGAGTCCAATGAAGCTCTGAATACCACTATATTGATGGTTACGCATGATGCCTATGCCGCAAGTTTCGCCAACCGTATTTTAATCTTTAAAGACGGACACATTATACGGGAGCTGTTCAGGCAGAATGACGACCGGCGTACATTCTACGAATCCATTGCACGGGAAGTAGCAAAATTAGACACAGAAAGGCAGGAGGGAATCTATGCATCATTTATCTATGGCATTTAAAAATCTAAAAAACAATTTTTCGTTTTATGCCCTCTATCTGCTATCCGTAGCATTTGTGATCACGATCTTTTTTGCATTCACTTCATTCTCGATGAATAAAGTCATGCTTGAAAAAATATCAAATGACAGGCGGGTTGAAACGATGTGTAACACGATTTCCGTATTTCTTATGGCTTTTGTAGTTTTCTATATGTCCTATTCAAACCGCTTCTTCTTGCGCCGCCGCACAAAAGAACTCGGTATTTACGCATTATTAGGATACAGAAAATCCACAATGCTCTCCCTGCTCATGACAGAGAACCTGCTCACTTGTACCGGTGCTTTTATAGCCGGGATACTTTTGGGCGGTTTTTTCCATAAGGGAATTGTCTTTAGCATTACAAAATTACTGGATCTGGCTGTCAATCATTCAGAAATACCTTTTTTCAATCCGAATGCCATTATGAAAACAGCCTGCTTTATTTTCGCTGTTGTCATAGTATTAGCCCTGTCCAACAGCAGATTCCTTTTCAAAACCTCACTCATGGATTTGGTGAGATATGAAAAGAGTGCAGAAAAAAAGATGAAATCCCATGCTGTTTTGGCTGTCATCGGGTTTTTGGCTGTTATTTCCGGATACTGTCTTGCACTTGATATATTAAGAGGTGCGGAATCCTTATGGATTACAGTTGGTTTTTATCCGATTGCCATGCTGACATTTGCACTCATCCTTTCAGGAACAGTGCTTTTTATCGCATCCTCTCTTCCCTTTGCGGTACAGGCAGGGAAGAAAAACAAACGGAAATTTTATACGGAAACAAAAATCATCACCGCGCCTGGGTTTCTATACCGCATCCATTCAAACTCCAGGACACTGATCATGCTTACCTTATTGTCAGCCGCAACCTTGACCGTTTCAAGCGTTATGGCCCTGACGTTATACTATCCAATCGCCGCGGTATCCCGTATGGCGCCATCGGAAATAGAATGCAGAATTGCAGAGGAAAATGAAATAACTGCGATCAAAGAGATCGTAAACACCTATTCATCAGATACGGATGTCACCTTCCTGCAGACCGATCTTTATAAAGTCACCTCTACTGCGGAACAGCTCCCTATAGAGTACAGCCTCGGAACTTCCAAAGGGGATGCGGATAACGAAAAAATTCTGCGGGAAGCAGGATTTGAATGTATCCCGTATTCAGCTTATAAAGCCCTTCTGGAAGCGCAGGGACGGACAAAGGTGCTGGAACATCTTGCCTCATTAAATAACGATGAGTGTGTTTTGATCAAGTACCAGCCAGATCCTGACAATAATGAAACAGACCGTGTTTATCCACTACTCATAGGCAATGAGGAAATACCGGTTATTGTAACTTCGGTCACATTGGATAACCCCATTTCATTTGCAAACAGCGTCGGTACTTTAGTTATAAGTGACGATTTATATCATACGATAGCAGGGCAATCTGTTCCTGCAGCAAAAATCCTCAGCATAAACGGAAAATCCATTGAGGATAATGAGGCTCTGTTTCAGGCTCTGTCAGACTATCTGTTGGGAAGCCCATACCTGCAGGGAAACTCGCACAGGGTACACGAAATATTTTCCCTGAGCAGCTCCACCTTCCTGTTAATCGGCTTTCTTGTGGTGCTGTTCTTCATCGCTACCGGAAGCATCCTTTACTTTAATAATGTTTCAGCCGTAACTGACTCGAAATCCGATTATGAGATTCTTTGGAAAATGGGTTATACGGATAAGAGGATCAAAAAGATCATCAAAAAGCAGACTGCCGCTTTTTTCAGCATCCCATTTTTATTCGGGCTGGCAGACTGTGTCTTCGGTACGCTGGTATACAAGTCCGCCCTCATGCAGAATATTCTGGGAAACAGTCCTTTACTTTATGCGCCCGCAGTGGCAGCCGTTATGCTGACATTCCTGATTTATCTGGGGTATTACCATATTACCGTCCATACCTGTTGTAAAGCTGTGCTGACTAATTCAAATACTCCGCAGTAAGCTGCGTGGTATTCGACCCTGACGGCATTCGCCAATATGCTCAAACCAACTCTGGTTGGTTTTAAGCACGGCGGTTTCATACAGCTTTATGTCAAATTAGAAATCGCCCAGAGATTCCTGTTTGTATACCCACAAATAAATGGTATAATGAAGCGTGAAAAATGGAGGCCGGATATGAAGAGTATAACATTAAACTTTCTGCTTTTTGCAAATTCCATTTTCCTTATCTTGTATATAGGACTGGCCATAAATGATAATATAGCATTTAGCGCCACAGGGACTGTGTCCCTGTTCCTGTCCTCTTTGATGCTCGTAGACATTACTTATATAAGTTCCTGCAATGTCAGGGGAAACAAGGTCATCTCCCTGTTTTGCGGCCTGCTGGCACTCCATAGCTGGTATATACTCCTGTCTGCACGGGGCGATTCATGGGCAAGTATGCTCTTTTCTGCCTTAAGCCCGGTCATATGGTATGTCTCCATAAATTTCATACTCATGTTTTTGTTTCAGGGCGGCGGATATAAATTCAAAAAAGCGGTATGCATCTGCCTGACCGGAACCTGCATCTGTTCCCTTATTGGCCTGTTGGTATCAGATGAAATATTCGCCCTGTTCTACGGCATACAGTTTCTGGCGGTCGGGCTCTGTTTTGCTTTCATTGTTGTCTTCCACAGAAAGAGGACTGCCTTTGTTATTAAGGCGGAATGGAAATGTCTCCTTTTCTCCCTCGTAACGGTAATCATTTTATTCCTTGCCTATTACTTTTCTACAATGGGCATCAGTGGGAATCTTTCTAATTTGGGAATATATCTTCCTGTCCTGCTGTTCTCTATTAGTACACACAGCATTATACGAAAAGAGCATAACAGTGTCCCGCTGTCAACTGTATTCAGCAGGCGCCAGCGGGCATTGATCCTGCTTGCCGGGACAATTATCTGCGGTCTGTCTGCTCTGGCTTCAGACACCCCTCTTACACTGTTTTTCCTTATGCTGGATGCCATGTTTGTCTTTGTATATGCCTGCAACATTACATTAGATTTTAATTTAAGGCACGGGAAAAGTGCGATGATCAGTGAAAGCAAATACCATGCCGCATTAGAGCAGCTACGGCAGGAAGAACAGCTAAACCTCGAATTTGCAAATTTCCTCCATGATGACATTCTCCAGGATTTGCTTTCCATAAAGAACATGATGAAAAAGGCAGACCGTCCCGATATCCGGAAAATCATCACGGAAAACCTCGATAACATGAACACTTATATCCGTGAACGGATGCAGGATTACCGTCCTACAATGCCCCCCAAACTTACTGCGAAAGAGAATTACCAAAACCTGCTTGAATATATATCTCAGTCCTTCCCGCACCGCAATATCCGTATTACCTTTGAATGCCCGGACTCCCTGTTTTTAGCTGCCCCTTATGATATCTTCGTGTACCGCCTCCTGAAAGAGCTTGTCACAAATGTTTACAAGCACTCATCGGGAAAAAAAGCATGGATAACCCTTACACAGGACAAGGGAATCATAATGCTGCGCATAAAGGACAACGGAACTGCTGACGCGGAAACCCTGTCATCCGCCAATCTGTCAAAACACAGCGGGCTTTCGCTGATCACTGAGCGCGTCGACAATATGGGTGGGTCTGTAAAAATAACCAATAACTTCCCGTGCGGGGTCTGCATACAGATCACCCTGCCAATGAAAGGAGATGTTTCTTATCAATATTTTATTAGTCGATGACCACGCCTTATTTTCAAAAAGCCTGGAGATTGCCTTATCGGATTATCCGGAGATCACATCATTTGAAAGCATCAGTGATATTTCCCGGTTGGACAGCTTTATTGAAACCAACAGACCGGACATCCTGCTCATGGATATCAACTTAAAAAACATAGCATCCGAAGACGGTCTGGAATTAGCGAAACAGATATTAGACCAATTTCCGGAGCAAAAGATAGTGATCCTGTCCGGATATGACCTGCCAATATACCGTAAAGAGGCAGAAAAAATCGGAACGAAGGGATTTATCAACAAAAATACAGAACCTGAAATACTGGTATCCTTCCTTTCCCAAATATCACAAGGTGCAGTTATTTTTAACAGGGAAATTCCATTTTTAGAAGACTTGACTGAAAGCGAAAAACAAATCCTGCAGCTTATAGCCGATGGTATGAAGCGAAAAGAGATTGCAGCTACACTTTATATCAGCGAACGTACTCTAACAAACCATTTACAGCATATATTTGAAAAACTTGATGTTACCTCATCTGTTGAAGCTGTAACAAAATCCATTCAAATGGGGTATATCCCTCCTCTTTGTTAAAAGAAAAAAGCGAGGTCCACCCCCACTGTTATGACCCCCGCCAATCCAAAAAAGCCTTGATTTTAAGCCATTCTTCAATACTTTTTCCTGCGTATCCCCAAAATCCTATGGCATCAATTGGAAATTGGCGTCTGGGCGGCTACCACGGCAGAGAAGGCTTCCGGGAATTCAGCCACACCCATATGACAGAGTTAAAAAATTATTGCACAAATTCTCCCCTTAAAATTCATTTATTTTTTACATCAATATGTAACCCGTTCTACTTGATTAATTTGCACAAGCCATTATATAATACTAAATACGCCCCTCCAAATCGGGTAGTACACTATATATAGGAGTGACGCTGTGAGGAACGAATCTTTCACAGGCAAATTGGTGCTGCCGCCCAGCGAAACACCCGGCATTCGATTTGCAGGCGGAGCAAGAATGGAGGATTTACAATGAATATTATCAAAAGAAGCGGAATGGAAGTTACCTTTGATTCTGTCAAGATAGAAGACGCGGTAAGGAAAGCCAACGCCAGCGTCCAGGATGAAGACCGTCTGACTGATGCACAGATTAAAACAGTCGTTGCAAATGTCACAAAGCTATGTACAAAAATGAATCACAGCCCCAATGTGGAAGAGATTCAGGATCTGGTAGAAGAAGAGATCATGAAGCAGAAGACCTACCGTCTGGCTTCCAATTACATTACCTACCGCTATAAAAGGGAACTTGTCCGCAAATCCAATTCCACAGATGAGCAGATTCTTTCCCTTCTCGAATGCAACAATGAGGAGGTTATGCAGGAAAACTCAAACAAAAATCCCATTGTCAACAGTGTACAGCGGGATTATATGGCCGGAGAGGTCAGCAAAGACATCACCCGCCGTTTCCTTCTCCCCGCCGACATTGTGGAGGCTCACGAAAAAGGATTGATTCACTTCCATGATTCCGACTATTTTGCGCAGCATATGCATAACTGCTGCCTGGTCAATCTGGACGATATGCTCCAGAATGGAACCATTATCAGCGAAACCATGATCGAAAAGCCCCGCAGCTTTTCCACAGCCTGTAATGTCGCAACACAGGCAATCGCCCAGATTGCCAGTTCCCAGTACGGCGGCCAGAGTATCACCCTGTCCCACCTTGCCCCTTTTGTGCAGGTAAGCCGTGAAAAATTCCGCAGGGAAGTGCGGCAGGAACTTGCGTCCCAGGGCTTTGACGCTACTGACGAAATGGTTGCTAAAATGGCTGAAATGCGGGTGGCCCGGGAAATCAAGCAGGGCGTACAGATGATCCAGTATCAGGTCATAACTTTAATGACCACCAATGGACAGGCGCCTTTTGTCACGGTCTTTATGTATCTGAACGAAGTGCCGGAAGGACAGCTCCGGGATGACCTGGCCCTTATTATAAAGGAAATGCTCCTCCAGCGTATTCAGGGTGTTAAAAACGAACAAGGTATTTACATTACTCCGGCTTTCCCTAAACTGATTTATGTGCTGGAAGAAAACAATATTGAAGAAGGAACGCCTTATTGGGAACTGACCTGCCTTGCGGCCCAGTGTACGGCAAAACGGATGGTTCCCGACTACATCTCCGAAAAGATCATTAAGAAATTAAAAGAAGGCAACTGTTATCCCTGCATGGGATGCCGTTCTTTCCTGACCCCTTATAAAGATGAAAAAGGGCAGTACAAATTTTACGGAAGATTCAACCAGGGTGTGGTCACCTTAAATCTGGTGGACGTTGCCTGTTCTTCCGGCGGCAATATGGTGAAATTCTGGCGAATCATGGATGAACGGCTGGAATTGTGCAGGCGTGCCCTTATGTGCCGTCATGACCGTCTGAAAGGGACCCTGTCCGATGCGGCCCCCATCCTCTGGCAGAACGGCGCCCTTGCCCGTCTGAAAAAAGGCGAAAGCATTGACAGGCTTCTTTACGACGGCTACTCAACCATTTCCTTAGGTTACGCCGGACTGTGCGAATGCGTGCGTTATATGACCGGACATTCCCACACAGACCCGGATTCCACGCCCTTTGCACTAGAAGTGATGAATTATTTAAACGACACCTGTCATAAATGGGCAGATGAGACGAATATTGCTTTCAGTCTCTACGGAACTCCCTTAGAGTCCACCACTTATAAATTTGCCAAATGCCTGCAGAAACGTTTTGGAATCATCCCCCAGGTAACGGATAAAAATTATATTACAAACAGTTACCACATTCATGTGACCGAACCAGTCAATGCCTTTGATAAACTTTCTTTTGAAGCCCAGTTTCAGGAAGTTTCACCGGGAGGCGCCATCAGTTACGTGGAAGTTCCCAATATGCAGGATAACATTGAAGCGGTTCTGTCCGTGATGCAGCACATTTATGACCATATCATGTATGCAGAGCTGAATACCAAAAGCGATTTCTGCCAGATGTGCGGTTATAACGGTGAAATCCGCATTGTGGAGGATGAGAATAAAAAGCTTGTCTGGGAATGTCCCAAATGCAAAAACAGAAATCAGGACAAAATGAACGTGGCCAGACGGACCTGCGGTTACATTGGCACCCAGTTCTGGAATCAGGGACGCACCCAGGAAATCAAAGAACGGGTATTGCATCTGTAAACAGCCTCTGCAGTGCTCTGCAAACTGCCGGGCACAGCGCAAAGCACTTCGGAATGGAGGAAAATATGAAGTACTCAAACATTAAATTTTATGATATCTCAAACGGTTCCGGCGTGCGCACCAGCCTTTTTGTATCCGGCTGTACTCACAAGTGTAAAGGATGCTTCAATAAAAAAACCTGGAATTTTAATTACGGGAAGGAATTTACCCAGCAGACTATAGATGAAATTTTAGAATCCATTGCCCCCAAATATATAAGCGGACTGACCCTTTTAGGGGGGGAACCCATGGAACCCTCCAACCAGCGTTCCCTGCTTCCCCTGCTTAAACAGTTCCGGGAACAGTTTCCAAAGAAAAATGTCTGGTGCTATACCGGATATACTTATGAAGCCGACCTCTTAGACCCGGACGGCCGTGTCCGCTGTGAAGTGACAGACGAACTTTTAAGTTATATTGATATCCTTGTTGACGGGGAATTTAAGCAGGAGCTTTATGACATCAGTTTGAAGTTCCGTGGCAGCCGCAACCAGCGGATCCTGCAAATCCAGAAAGAAGAATGTCCGGAATTGTTTCCGGTTTAAAAGGGAACTGCTTAAACCTTATGCCAGCCCGCTTTTCTTATAAGCCCACCAAAAAAATACAAGGGCCGCCAGCATATTAACGCCTATAACAAATATATTTTCAAAATTCAGGCTAAAGTCCCCTATATTTCCAATCAGAAGGCCAATCTGCCGGGAGTAAACAGCCCCTGCCACTTTGCTGATCGTTTCATTAAATTCTGCAAGCATAGGCAGAAACGAAAATACCAGCATGACCGGAACCGTTACAGATGTAGCCATCATCTGGTTCCGGCTTGCCGTTCCAATTGCGGCCCCAATCAGCAGCGAAGCCAGAGTCCCCACCGCCATGATCAATAGGAAGATCATTAGTCCGCGCCCCCTATATCCTCCTGCCATTCCCAGCACCAGCGCCCCTGCCATACAAAAAGACCAGATATAACTTCCCATAGCCAGCAGATACTCCCACGGCTTCACCCCGGACATCATAAGCACCCGCAAAGTATTTTTTTCTTTTTCCTCTGCAATCACCGCCGCTATGCTCACCAAAGGCGCCATTCCCACATACATGGCCGAAAACATATCCGCAAAAAAATGAGGCGGCATACCCTCAATTTTAATTGTCTTTTCCATAATAAGGGCAAGTATTGGAAACATAATAAACTGGATAAGTATTTCCTTGTTCTTTAATGTGTCCTTTATCTGCTTTTCAAAAATTGCCGCGCTGTTTTTCATATTTATTCCAATCCCCTTCCTGTCAGTTCCATGAACACTGTTTCCAGACTCGGCTCCGTAGAGTGAATCGTCTCCACCATTTCCTGTTCCAGATATTCTTTC
>Ga0224740_10020_pt1 | contig 34729 bp, 29 predicted proteins | sample LIM_E_Water_Bulk_FD_161634 | JGI IMG/M metagenome (GOLD analysis project Ga0224740, IMG submission 161634) | Enriched cells from gastrointestinal tract of the lab mouse from Pacific Northwest National Laboratory (PNNL), Richland, Washington... | ecosystem: Host-associated > Mammals > Digestive...
TTCTGGTAGATATTTATCCACAGGCGTCCGAATTTGAAACACCTAAATATTCTGCAATCTGGGCGTACACAAAGCCTGTTGAATTTGATGAAATTGGCAACAAACTGGATGAAATCGCATGGTCAGCCCTGATTAGCTGTGTCATTGGAAGTGAAGCTGACTTTGATGCATCTTACGACAAGATGATTTCAGACCTGGAGAGCACAGGCATGGGAGAAGCGGAGCAGATGCTGACAGAAATTGTAAAAGAAAAAGTAGCAATGGTTGAATAATTAATATTTTTGTAAAAAGGGATACACGATCAGAATAGGCACGGTTGCCACAATGGTAATTGCCATACGCACGGACATAGGAGATACTGCGCTCTGGAGCTGATTTGCCTGTGCGTGGGGATCAATCTTAATTGTAGCCTTTTCCATAATTTCATACAATACATACTGCAATGTAGGAAGATTTCTTGCATAAAGGTAAGTATCCATAAATGAGTTCCACTGTCCAACTGCCAGGAACAATGCCACCGTTGCAATAGTGGGCGTGCACAGGGGAAGAATTACCTTTGCCCATATGACGAAGTCGTTTGCCCCGTCAATCTTTGCCGCTTCCTGTAACGCCAGCGGCAGTCCCTCAATGAAAGAGCGCATCAGAATAACATTGTACACCCAAATCAGCCCGGGGATGATATATACCATAAAGTTGTTACTTAGATGGAGCGTTCTTGTAAGAAGCAGATATTCAGGTATCATACCGCCGCTCACATACATGGTAATAATAAACAAAATGGTAAAAGGTTTATTGAAGTAGAAGTCTTTTCTGCTGAGCACGTAAGCCAGCATTGCCGTACATACCACACCGATAATAGTTCCCACCAGTGTTCTAACTACAGACATGATAAATGCACCGCCCAGATTGTTTTCTTCAAATATGTATATATAATTGCTAAGCGTAAACTTTCTGGGAATGATAAAATTGATATTTCTCATGGTATCCATCGGGTCATTTAGGGAAATTGCCAGTACGTTCAAAAACGGATATACCGTCATGACAATCAGCAGCAGGCAGAATACCACCAGCACATAATCTAGGGCCTTTTCACTTTTGCCCACATTTTTAATCTGATAATTATTGTTTGCCATCTTTCTGCCTCCCTACACAAGTTTACTTTCGCCAAGCATTCCTGCAATCTTATTGGCGATAAACAAAAGGATGATGCCCACCACCGACTGGAACATGCCTATGGCAGTACCAAGCCCGTAATTATTGCTTCCGATACCGCGGATATAAGCAAACCAGGAAAGAACCATTGCGTGATCCTGTACGATACCATTGCTTAAAAGCATCTGACGTTCCATACCTACATTCAGCGCCCCGCCAATGCTCATAATCAGCAAAACAATTACTGTAGGTTTAATACTGGGAAGGGTAATATGCCAGATCCTTGCGAAACGGTTTGCCCCGTCCACTTTTGCCGCCTCGTAAAGCCCCTGGTCAATCCCTGCCATGGCAGAAAGATAAATGATTGCGTCCCATCCCATCTCTTTCCAGACATTGATCAGACAGACCACGATCCAGAACATCGGAGAATTAGTGGACATCAGATGGAGCTTCGTATTCAGCATCGTATCCACTGCACCGCCATCATTTAAGAGCATCTTGGCAATGCTGGCAATGATGACCCAGGACACAAAGTGGGGCAGATAAGACACTGTCTGTGTTATCTTCTTAAACCGGGTAAAGCGGATTTCATTCAGCACAAGCGCAAAGAAGATAGATGACAAAGTTCCAATTGCAATGCCCAGAATACTAATTCCTATCGTGTTAATCATTGTCTGGGGGAACAGGCGGTCTGTAAACGCCTGGATGAAATTGTCAAATCCCACAAACTTACGCTCCCACACTGGCAAAGCAAAGGAATTTGGTTTCACTTCCTGAAATGCCATTGTCCATCCCCACAACGGCAGATACTTGAACACGATCAGCCATATGACGAATGGTACCGACATGGCCAAAAGATAGCGCTGTTTCCACATTAACTGCATGGAAAACTTTTCTTTTTTGATTTTCACTTTTTTCTTCACTTCTGCAACCTCCCTTTCTGCCAATATTATATAGAAATATCTCCCTTTCCTGATACCGTTATTTTTGTAGTCAATTTGCCCTAATTTTCTTACATACGTACTTCAAAATCACAGTTATTCAGCTATTTAACTAAAAAAACTGCCGCTAAACCGGCAGTTTTAACAATTTCTATTCACTTATCATCTCTTTTTTGTACTCCTTTGGACTGATGCCTACATACTTTTTAAATTTCAGATAAAAATAATCTATATTACTGTAACCCACCTGCTCCGAAATCTGATACACTTTCATATCCGTTTCCCGCAGAAGCCGTTTGGCATTTACGATCCGTATGGTATCAAGTATATTGTTAAAGCTGTCCCCCATTTCTTTCCTAAAAATCTTTCCCAGATAGTTGCTGTTATAATTAAACATCTTCGCAAAGCCTTCCACTTTAAGGTCCTTGCTGTAATTTTTTTCCATATAATAATACATCCGCTTAATGACCGTCCCGGAATCATCACTGCCGATCTGCCTGCTCATATCCTGCAAAATCCTGCAGTACAAATCCATAAGCAAATTTAACTTTTCCGCCCTGTTCATGTCCTCCATAAGCTTCATGATCTGCCCTGTGAGACTCCCGTATTTCTTCTCGATTTCTCCGCGGATAATCATCAGATTGTATATGATCTGGATTTTGATATCCATTTCCTTCATCAAACGCTTCATGCAATAAGTCTTAAATTTTTCCACGCATTCCGCTATCCCATCCAGATCCCCCACTTCAATCAGCATCACAAACTGCTCTGTGGATGGACATTCCACTGTTTTCTGCTGCTGTTCAATGGTATCAATGGAAAGCACATCATAATGTCCGAACAAAAATTCCTGTTTAAGCATAAACTGGGCAAATTCATAAGAATAGCACAAGTCATACCACTTATTTACATTGTGGCCCACTGCAATAAGCAGCCCTTCCCCGCATTTTCTGCCAAGCCGCTCATTCCGCTCCATAAGCAGTTCTACCCACCTTTTATAATCCAGTCCAAAGCTTACCAGCACAATCTGATTGTCCATCACCATTTTTTCATCATACAAGCCTTCCCTGTTTAAAAAGTATTTAACCTTTTCCTGGAATTCTCCTGACTCCTTACGGCTTAACATTTCCCGGTCTGTAAGAATTGCGGCGCATAGTATTTCTTCCCCAAAGGAAATCTGGTAGCGTTTCATCTGTTCTTCCAGAATTTCCTTTGCATCCATATGCAGAATAATTCTACGGAACAATTCTTCCCTGGCAATATCTTCATTGGCAGAATGGTAACTGCGCTCCCCTTCCTTATGTACCAGTTCTTCCCTTATTCTGCGCACACACTCCCCCAGCTCATCCTCATCAATGGGCTTAAGGAGATACTCCTTCACCCCAAGCTTAATTGCTGATTTGGCAAATTCAAATTCCGAGTAGCCGGTAAGCAACACAAAGCAGCCCTCATAGCCTGTCTCCCGGGCAGCCTGGATCAAATCAATTCCGCTCATCCCCGGCATCTTGATATCCACAAAGGCAAGATCCGGTTTATATTCCAGCAGCTTTTTCAGGCCGTCCCTTCCGTCTCTGCCATCCTCGCAAAAGGCAAACCCTTCCGCTTCCCAGTCAAGCAAATCCTTAACGCCCCACCGTATCATTTCCTCATCGTCAATTATCATTACTTTGTGCATACACTTTTCCCCCAAGTTCAGCAGCCCCTGGCAGCAGAATCTCTACCTTTGTATAACTTCCCTCCACGCTGTCAATTGTAACTCCATAATCATCACCATATTTCAATTTCACTCGCTGATGTACATTGCTGACACCGATATGTTTTCCATTTTCACTGTAACTGTTTAGTCCCCGGCGCAGCCTTTCCAGTTTTTCCGTATTCATGCCCAGCCCATCGTCTCCGATAGTAATAGCTGTTTTTCCGTCCTGCCCGGCAATTCGTATATCTATGGTTCCAACCCCTTCCTTGCCCTCCAGCCCATGGATAATAGAATTTTCCACAATAGGCTGCATAATAAGAGGAAGGATGAAAACCCCTTTTAAATCCTCCTCCACATGAATATGATACTGAATTCTCTCTCCAAAACGATACTGTTGGATTTTCAGATAATGCTCTACCAGCTCCGCCTCCGACTGGATCGCCACCTCGCTGCTTCCCGCCTGTAGTGTGCTTCTCATAATCTTGGCCAGCATTCTCACCAGTTCTTCAATATCATACTGCCTGCTCTTACGCGCCCGCATCCGTATGGTTTCCAGCGTATTATACAAAAAGTGAGGGTTGATCTGGCTTGCCAGCATTTTAAATTCCGCGTCTTTTTGTTGGATGGTAAGTCGCTCTGCATGAAGCCGCTCCCGATAAATTTCCGCCAGAAGCCTTTGAATCTGAAAAATCATGGTTCCCAGATAATCATATAAATCACTGATTTCATCACTGCCCCCCAGCTTTTCCTCCAACTGGAAATTTCCTTCCGCCGCCTTCTGCATCTGGGCACGGAAATTTTCCACCCGGCTGCTGAAAGAATGGGAAAAAAGTAATATAATCGTAATGGAAAGTACTGCGCTTACCATAAAAATAGCTGCACTCCCGGCAGTCTGACTCCCTACCTCACGCAGAATGTCGTGATAAGACTTAAAACTAAGAATCTGCAAAAAATCCTGTGACTCAATCAACGGAATAGTCTCGCAGGTCATCACATACTCCTGATTCCCTAAAAAAATATTTTTTTGGCTTTGTCCGTTTTCTCCGCCCGTGACATATTCCTTGATCTGTTCAGGTTCTATTTCATCTCCAAGATCAACAACCACTGTTTCCCCATTCAGCAGTACAAAGGTGTCGCAGTTCCTGTCCTGCAGAAGTGTGTGGAACCGTTCAGGGCGGATATAAACTGCCAGCACCCCCACTTCCTCTCCTTTTCGCGTTTTCAACATCCGAAGCATGGAAAGTGCATTGTAATCCGCAGCCGGAACCGGATGGAAGTGCCATAAAGCGCCGCCGTTTTTCCGGCTCACAGACTTATACCAGTCTTCCTCCTCCATCTCCCCAGTTACCTGGATAAAACGGGAGTTTTCCACAATTGTGGGATTCTTCATGTATAGATTCATCCAGGCAATGGTACTGTTATAATACCGCCCATAGTCCAAAAAAGAAGTAAAATCTCTGTAATCCCGGACCATATCCTGATAATCTGTATAGCGTTTTAAAGAAATTTCTTCCAACTGTTCGTCAAAGTAAAAATATTTGGTGACAGTACTGACAGTACTCATAATTTCTTCCGCCTGTCTTCTTACCATCTCCATTTCAGACACTTCTACATTCTTCGCCTGGTCGATCAAAATACGGGACATGCCATGAACCAGATACATCCCAATCAAAATAATCGGCAATGCCCCGCCTATCATATATACCAACAGCATACGATACCTGAGTTTAATGCCTAAGATCCTGTTAAAGTAAGACTTGACTCTCTGTGTCATATGTTGTTCTCCATTCCTAAGCAATCGCAAACTGACTATTATACAGTTTCGCATAAAACCCGTTCTTTGCAAGAAGCTCCTTATGGTCCCCCTGCTCAATGATATGTCCGTCCTTCATGACCAGTATCACATCCGCATTCTGGATAGTTGACAGTCTGTGGGCAACAATGAAGCTGGTGCGCCCTTCCATCATTACTGCAAAAGCTTTCTGAATCTTGATCTCCGTCCTTGTATCAATAGAAGACGTTGCCTCATCTAAAATCAGCATGGGAGGAAGGCTGAGCATTACCCTTGTAATACAAAGCAACTGCTTCTGTCCCCCCGAAAGGCTTCCTCCGTCCTCCCCGATCACTGTATCATAACCATTGGGAAGCCTCTTAATAAAACTGTGTGCATGGGATGCCTTAGCCGCCGCAATAACTTCCTCCTGTGAAGCATCCGGCTTTCCTACTGTAATATTATCCCGGATGGTTCCCCGTTTCAGCCAGGTGTCCTGCAGTACCATACCGTAAGAAGTTCTTAAAGACTTTCTGGTGATGTCCCGGATGCCGCTGCCGTCCACTGCAATCTCCCCGCCGTCCACGTCATAAAACCGCATAAGCAGGTTAATGATCGTGGTTTTTCCACATCCTGTAGGGCCTACAATGGCAATCCTCTGGCCCTGCTTTACATGGAGGTTTAAGTTTTCGATCAGCTTCTTTTCCGGCACATAGGAGAAAGAAACATTCTCAAGCTCTACCTGCCCCTTCACATCGGAAAGAACCACAGCATCTTCCCTGTCAGGCTCCTGGGGTTCTTCCTCTATCAGCTCAAAAATCCTGGCCGCGCAGGCAAGGGCATTCTGCAGCTCTGTGATTACCCCGGAAATCTCATTAAAAGGTTTGGTATACTGGTTCGCATAGGAAAGAAAACAGGTAAGCTGCCCCACAGAAAGCCCTCTGTTTAAAACAGCAAGGGCCCCGGTCAGCCCTACCCCTGTATAAACCAGGCTGTTGACAAAACGGGTACAGGGATTGGTAAGGGAGGAAAAGAAAATTGCCCGCAAAGAACACTTTTCCAGCCTGCCGTTGATCTCATCAAAAGTCTCTAACGTCTCATCTTCCCTGTTAAATGCCTGAACCACTTTCTGATTCCCTATCATCTCATTGATCAGAGCCGTCTGTTCCCCTCTCGTCTCTGACTGCAGCTTAAACATGCTGAATGTCTTTTTGGCAATGAAGCTGGCCACGAACAGGGACACGGGCGTGATCACCACCACCACTGCCGTAATTCCCACATTCACGGAAAGCATGAACCCGAGCGTCCCCAGAATTGTGACGATCCCGGTAAAAAGCTGGGTAAACCCTATTAAAAGCCCATCTGCAAACTGATCCACATCTGCAACTACCCGGCTCACAATATCCCCGTGGGAGTGGGCGTCCAGATACTTAAGAGGCAGTTCTTCCAGCCTCTGAAAAGCTTTCTTTCTGATATCCTGAATGACATTGTATACAATCCTGTTGTTGCAGACATTCATAATCCACTGGGTAAAAGCTGTCAGAAGAATAACAATTCCCATCTTCCGAAGAATCCCGAACAGACCGGCCCAGATTGCCGAACCATCCACGTTCAGCCCGGAAGGATCAAATATAAAGGCAATTCTGTCCACCGCATCTCCCGTTAAAATAGGAAGATACAGAGTAAGTACCACTGATACTACCGCCATCAGTATGGTCAGCGCCATCAAAAACCTGTAGGGTTTAATATACTTAAGCACTTTGATAAGCGTTTCTTTTTGTCTGCTGTTTCGTTTTTCCGTTTTCATGCGCCTGCCCCCTCCTTCCACTCAAACTGGCTGTAATAAATCTCCTGATACGTTTCGCAGTCCCTAAGTAATTCCTCGTGCCTGCCTATCCCCGTCACCCTGCCGTCATCCAGTACAATGATCTGATCCGCGTGAAGCAGGGATGACGCCCTCTGGGACACAATAAAGACCGTAGTCTGCCCCGGCATTTCCTTAATGGACTTTCTAAGGGCAGCATCTGTTGCATAATCAAGAGCCGACGCACTGTCGTCTAAAATGAGGATTTCCGGTTTTTTCACCAGTGCCCGCGCTATGGAAAGGCGCTGCTTCTGCCCGCCGGAAAGATTGCGCCCTTCCTGCTCGATCATCTCCTCAAGCTTTCCTTCCTTCTGCATTACAAATTCTTCCGCCTGGGCAGTCCTTAATGCCTCCCATAGTTCTTCGTCGGTGGCATTTTCATTTCCCCAGAGGAGATTTTCCCGGATAGTTCCTTTGAACAGCACCGCTTTCTGCATTACCACACCGATTTTGTCCCGAAGGCTGGTCAGATCATATTCCCTTACATCCCTGCCATCCACTTTTACGGCGCCCTTTTCCACATCATAAAATCTTGGGATAAGGTTTACAAGAGAAGACTTCCCAGAACCAGTGCCGCCGATAACGCCGATGGTGCTGCCCCTTTCTGCTTTAAAATGAATATCCGTGAGGGCCTCTTCGCCTCCTTTATGATAGCGGAGAACTACATGGTCAAATTCCACTGTCCCGGCAGCTCCAGCAACAGCCGCCCCAGCGGACGGGCCCTGCCCCATGCCTGCCGGAATCTCAAAAATACTTTCTATTCTGTTACCGCAGGCCACCGCTTTGGTTACGGTAATGATCAGATTAGCAAGCTTTACAAGCTCCACAAGAATCTGGGACATATAGTTTACCAGCGCCACTACCTGTCCCTGGGTCAAAATCCCCGCTTCCACACGCAGCGCCCCCACATAAATGAGCATCATCAGCCCGCCATTGATCACAATATAAGTAAGGGGATTCATAAGGGCCGAAACCCTGCCTGCAAATTCCTGCACACGCTTTAAACTGTCTGTCTCTTTGTCAAACTTCTGTATTTCATGGGCTTCCTCACCAAATGCCCGGATAACCCTCACGCCGGTAAGATTTTCCCGGGTTATGCCAAGCACCCTGTCAAGCCCTTCCTGAACCTTTTTAAATATAGGGATGCTGATCAGCATAATGCCAAAGACGATCACCGACAGAACCGGAATCACCACCACGAAAATAAGCGCTGCCTTCACGTCCACCGTAAAAGCCATAATCATTGCGCCAAACACAATAAAGGGGGAACGTAAAAACAGGCGCAGCACCAGATTCACTCCGGACTGCACTTGATTAATATCGCTGGTCATTCTTGTGATAAGTGTGGACGTCCCTTCCTTATCCATCTGGGAAAAAGAAAGGCTCTGGATATGGGCAAACAGGCCATGACGAAGTTTTGTTGCAAAACCAACAGCCGCCCTGGCCGCAAAATACTGTGCTGTCACCGAGCACACAAGGCCAACCAGCCCAAGGGCTGCCATTACCAGACACATCCGTATGATGTACCCTTTGTCACGATTGGCGATCCCTACGTCAATCATGGAGGCCACCACTAAAGGCACAATAAGTTCAAAAGAAGCCTCCAGTAATTTAAACAGAGGCCCTAACACACTTTCTTTTTTATAATCTTTCAGATAAACAAGAAGTTTTCTCATTTCAATCCTCCCTGCCAGAGCTTCTTTCGCACAGACACGCAGGCCGGATGGCAGATCCGGCCCTGCGCTTTACATTCCTAATGCCCCGGCGAAAATCTGCCCTAATTCAAAAAATTCTCTATGATAACTGCCTCCGCTGCTTCATCGCTAAGGCCGAACGTATTTAATTTAATCATCTGTTCATTGTTTATTCTGCCGATGGCCGCTTCGTGTATGATGGCGGCATCCACGTGCTTTGCATCGATCTCCGGAATGGAGCAGACCTGGGCCTGATCCATGATAATGGAGTCGCACTGGATATGGGCGCGGCAGAGCGCATTTCCAATTGCCTTGGGATGGAATACCTGGCGGGAATCCCCCCTTGCCACAGAGCGGGAAATAATCTGCGCAGAGCTTCTGGCGCCGTTCAGATGAATGTCCATATTGGAAACTGCGCTCTGCTTATCATGAGTCATCAGTTTCTCCACCACAAACAGCTTCGCGCCTTCCTCCAGCTCCACCTGTGTCTCCCGCTTGGTGGAATCCACACCCTTGATCTGGGCTGTATCCAGCGTAAAGACCGCATCCCTGCCCACCAGTATTTTCGTCACCGGATTTAAAATTCTGGCTCCTGTCCCTTCCCCTTCACCATAATGCTTTTCCTCATAACGCACATTGGCATTTGCCCCCACGTGGAAGGTATGGATCCCGTCATGGCGGCTGTCATTGCATCCACTGTTATGGATGCCGCATCCGGCCACTATTGTCACCTGGGCGCCGTCTTCGATATAAAAATCATTGTATACTTCATCCATCATGCCCGAAGCGGCTACCACCACGGGAATATGCACCTGCTCTCCCTTTGCCTCCCCGCTGATAAATACATCGATTCCCTGCTTATCTTCTTTTCTCTTAATAGTTATATGTTCGGTATTCCCATGACAAAGAGAATACCCGTTGTATCTTAAATTGTAAGCGCCTTCCTGCTTAAACCCTTCGCTGTCTATTTTTTCAAGAATAGATTCCGTTACCTGATCAATATTAGCCACTGTCCTCTTCCTTTCTTTCAAAAATCTCTATGCCCTGTGTGCCGGATTCATACAACTGCATCCCGTATCTTCATTCACAAGCGTCGGAAAAACACTTTCCCGTCTGTCCAGGGCTTCCACTTTTCCGTCCTTGACCACCATGATCCTGTCCGCCATCTGGATGATTCTCTCCTGATGGGAAATCAAAATAAGGCTTTCTTTTTTATTTTCATGAAGCTTTTCAAATTGTTTTACCAGCATGGAAAAACTCCACAAATCAATGCCTGCCTCCGGCTCGTCAAAAATACATAATTTATGAGGCTTTGCAAGCACTGTGGCTATCTCCAGACGCTTCATCTCACCGCCGGATAAGGTATTGTCTACCTCCCGGTCTATATACTCTCTCGCGCACAGCCCTACGCCGCTTAAGTAATCACAACACTTATTTTCCGGCATTTCATAACCTGCCGCAAGGGACAACAGTCTCTTTACCGTCATACCTTTAAATCTGGGAGGCTGCTGAAAAGCAAAGCCGATTCCCATATTGGCTCTCTGGGCAATACTGTAGCCTGTGATATCCACGCCGTCCATAACAATACTTCCACTGTCCGGTTTCTCAATTCCCATCATCAGCTTCGCAAGGGTGGACTTGCCGCCCCCGTTGGGCCCCGTAATTACCAGCATCTCTCCGTCTTCCACCGCAAAACTTATATCTTCTATGATACTTTTTTCCACACCGTTATCAAGGGGATGGAACACTAAATTTTTAACTTCCAGCATATCTGACCTCGTTTCTGTGAAGCATCCGGCATATCCGGGTAAATCCTGTCTTTGCCGCTGCTTATTCCTCCACTTTCGTTATTGCAAATATTTATCAAACTTTTCATTTGTCTCATTCAGGAAAACAATTCCCAGGATTCCGGGACCCGTGTGGGCACCTATAGCGCACCCTACCCGGCCTTCCAAAAAGCCTTTTATATGGTAGCGTTCCTTAAGCTGATCCTTAATGTAATCGTAAGCTTCCTTATCTGTGCCGTAGCACACGCCTACCACCTGATTTTCCAGATTCCTTCCCTTCTCGCCCACCATATCGAGGATACGCTTCTGGGCCTTCTTCCACCCCCGGACCTTCTCCACTGCTTTTAAGGAACCCTTTTCATCCACAATGATAATAGGCTTGATATCCAGAACCGTCCCTGCCAGAAAAGAGGTCCTGCTAAGACGCCCGCCTTTAAACAGATAGTCAAGCTCCATGACCGTAACTGCATGTTCCATATGCCGGCAGAAAAACTCCGCCGCTTCAATCAATAACTCTCCAGACGCGCCGTTCCTCTGCATACGGAGGAGACGTTCTGCCACCAGCCCGTAACCTACCGACGCACATTTCGTATCTATAATCGTGATTTTAAAATCAGGATACTCCTCCAGCACTTCCTCATAAGCCAGCTTCGCCGCATTAAATGTCCCTGCAATCCCCGTGGAAAAGCATAAATACAGTACCTCATCCCCTCTCTGTGCAAAGGGGAGAAAATGTTCGTGAAACATATACTGATTGATATGGTAAGTCTTGATATCTCTGCCTGATGCCTGTATTTTATAAAATTCATCCGGGAAAATCGTCTCACCGTCAAAGTAATCTTTTCCCTCTATGGTAACAGGAGTCGGCATTACATAAAGCTCGTATTCCTTAATTATGCTCTCCGGCACATCGGAGGCAGAGTCTGTTATAATACAAAAAGCCATTTTTCTTCTCCTTAACCTTTTAAAAAATTTCCAATATTACTATACTACATTTAATGATTTTGTGCATCTTAAAAATTTCTAAGCATACTATAAAGAAAAATTGCTGCATTTTAAGGGATACCTGCTGCCCAGAACACGCCGGACTGCAGCCGGATAACCTTTGAAATGTAACGCGAAATCCATAGGAATGATATCATGTACCGAAATCAGATCACACCCAGAATCAATTTTATACAGTTATTGTCGTATGAACGCCCGGATGCCGTCGCATGGATTAACGGCAGTGCTGAATATCCCCGACTCAGCGGGCTTGTAAAATTTTACCAGACCTCTTATGACGGCATATTGGTGGAAGCGGAAGTTTTCAGCCTTCCCAATATAGACCAGCAGGGGGCCAGCAATTTTTATGCCATGCATATCCATGAATCAGGCGACTGTACTGACAACTTCCAGCATACAGGAAACCATTACAATCCCGGGCAGGCCCCCCACCCGGATCATGCCGGCGACCTGCTGCCTCTTATGGGAAATCAGGGCTACGCCTGGTCCGCCTTTTATGATAAAAGATTTACTCTGGATGAAATTATAGGCAGATCCGTTATCATCCATTCCGGGCGCGATGACTTTAGCTCCCAGCCCTCCGGTGATTCCGGCACGAAAATCGGCTGCGGGACCATCAAACGCGCCCTATGAGTTTTCCGGTTCTGCCTGCCGGAAGAAAGGCTTTACAAGGCAGCTTTTTGTAATAAAACCCGGGCTTTTTCTTTCCAGCCCGGGTCTATCTATTCTGGCACGTATTTAAAACTGCTTTTTGCAGGAATATACGCCGCCATATTTATCTGTCTGTGGAATCATACATCTTCTTCCAGATCAAAAAGCCGTCCTGTGGCAAAAGGACTTCCCACGTCACACCTTCCATGATGGTACGCTTTGCGCACGTCTCCCGTCTGCATCTCCCCGGAAGTCTCCACCTTTATGCGTGAAACTCCTGTCTGGGTCATAGTATCCAGCATGTTGATTACTTCATTTATATTATCTGTCTTTGCTTCAATGTTATTATCCATGGTTCCTCCTACAGCTCTTTAACCGTCATAAATGTCCTCATTTCCGGGATGGTTTTTCTGCATGTAAATGGATGCTGATATCTATTTGAAAATTGCTCCGGGCAGACAATTTTAATGATGGAATAACCGGATGCCTGTAAATGCCATTACCATATCATACTTATCACAGCATTCAATTACAAGATCGTCACGGACTGACCCTCCGGGCTGGGCAATATATTTGACACCGCTCTTATAGGCCCTCTCAATATTATCCGAAAACGGGAAAAATGCGTCCGATCCCAGCGTCACATTTTTGTTTCCATCCAGCCATGCCCTCTTTTCTTCTCTTGTAAATACAGGCGGCTTTTCCGTAAAACGCTTCTGCCACTCCCCTTCACGAAGCACGTCCTCATATTCCTCTCCCATGTAAACATCGATGGCATTATCCCGGTCCGCCCGTCCTAATGTATCAATAAACTTAAGGCCCAGCACCTGCGGGGACTGGCGCAGATACCAGTTGTCGGCCTTCTGGCCTGCCAGTCTGGTACAATGTATCCGGGACTGCTGCCCTGCGCCGATGCCGATCGCCTGTCCGTCTTTCACATAGCAGACGGAATTGGACTGGGTATATTTAAGCGTGATAAGGGCGATTTTCATGTCGATCAAAGCGGATTCCGGCACTTCTTTATTCTTTGTCACAATGTTGGAGAGCAGGCCGCCGTCAATGTCTAGCTCGTTTCTTCCCTGTTCAAAGGTGATTCCATATACCTGCTTGCGTTCAATGGGTGCTGGCACATAAGAAGGGTCGATCTGAATAATGTTATAGTTTCCCTTTTTCTTTGCCTTCAAAAGTTCCAGTGCTTCCGGTGTATATCCCGGGGCTATGACACCGTCAGACACTTCCGGTTTGATCAGCCGGGCCGTATCCTCGTCGCACACATCGGACAGTGCAATAAAATCCCCAAAGGAAGACATTCTGTCCGCCCCCCTGGCCCTTGCATAGGCACAGGCCAGCGGCGATAATTCCTTCTGCGTCTCCACCCAGTATATTTTTGCAAGCGTTTCCGTAAGGGGAAGACCTACCGCCGCCCCTGCCGGGGAAACATGCTTAAAAGACGCTGCCGCAGGAAGTTTTGCAGCCTCCTTTAATTCTTTTACCAACTGCCATCCGTTAAAAGCATCAAGAAAATTAATATACCCCGGTTTACCGTTCAAAACCGTAACCGGAATGTCACTGCCGTCCTCCATAAATATCCGGGAAGGTTTCTGGTTCGGATTACATCCATATTTCAATTGAATCTCGTTCATTTTTACCTCTTTTCTCCTGCCTCTTTTGCACTTGGCAAAACCCACAGGCTTATCTGCATTTTTCTGCCCCGCACTGGTTACTTATTTTTGTTTACGATCCGTGTTTCATATTCTCCGGTTGCAATGTCAATATACCTTACAAATAAGGAAACTTTATTGTCTTCATTTAAGCTCTTCCATATTTTATCCGTAAACTCATCAATTCCTCCTTCGATCCCCACCAGCTTAGGCTCGCCCTCGAAACTTGGGAGGGGATTCCCGTCATGCATATAAGTATGGATGAAGTGCCCCTCTCCTGCCGCAGGATTCTCATAAGCATATGTATACCTGTTGCAGCCCTTGGGACTTCCATTATTGCTCTTTAGGATGGACATTACATAGTCAAACTTTCCCTCTTTCACATTCATCATACCTGAAATCCTAGGCGTATAATTAGGCCCGTCCGGTTCAAACTCCCGGCTCCTTAAGGACTGCTCAAAAGTAAGCCCTTTTTCAAGTCCCCCCACAACCGTATCTGTCTGGTCCCCGTTGGTCACCACCGTCCTGTGCCCCAGCACCCTTACCGGCGCATAAATAATAAGACTGGGATCCTCCAGTCTGGAAGGATCAAAAGCCTGGGTCCTGATCCCTTCCCCCTCCTGTACAAAGATCCGGTTGCGGCTGTTCCCGCTCCTGCCCATAATAAAATAGGCCGTAACCGCCTTCTTCCCATCTTCGGAGACACCAATCACGATTCCTCTTCCCGGATATTCATTTTCCGCCAGTTCCTCCACAAGCGACAACATTTTCATTTCTTTTCCCTCCATGATCCAATTGTAAACTCTGCCATGCTCTGCATACCTGCCCAGCCCCGCTGCACTCCGCAAGGCAGCTTTTTGTAAAAAAACGCCTAGGCATACTGCATCACAGCAGACTGCCCAGACGGCCGGCTCACTCCATTTCCGGTACACTCCCTGTAGGTTCTCCTACACAGGCATCTCCTGTTTCCGTCAGTTGTGTACCTTCTTATTATCATAATAGAATCCTTTTTTTTATGCAAGTATATTTCATAATGTTTCTTTAAAATAACTTTTTTCCTATTTACAATTATTAAATTAGATACTATACTATTCTGTATTACATTCTATATTTTTATGAGTAAAGGAGATAGTAGTAGTTATGAAGAAATTGAAAAAGTTGTTAGCTGTTGTTGCAACTATGGCAGTTGTGTGCATGACATTGACTGGATGCGGCGAGAAACTGCCTCCTGCTGACCAGACGATTAGTTCCCTGTTTGAGCTTGCTGCCAAGAACAATGCGGCCCCTATGAAGGATTTGCTTGGCTTTGCTTCTGAGGAAGAAGTAAGAAGCGCATTCTTTGAGGAAGGTGCTGATGTAGAACTGGTTGATGAATTGAAAAATGAGCTGGAAAGCGCCGGAGTGGAATTATCTGAGGAAGATGTTCAGGATCTTACAGATTCACTGGAAGCAATGCTGAACAAGATCACCTATACCGCAGAAATCACTTCTCAGGATAAAGATACCACCGTTGTAACTTTAAAGGTAAACGGCTTCTCCTATAATGAAATGACCAATGTTATCATGGATGCTGCAAATACCATGATGGAAAGCATCACAGAGGAAGATCAGATTGCAATACAGAACGGTGATATGGAAGTATTTAACAATTATATGCAGCAGTACGTAAAGGATTTCGTGGCTGGCCTTGCAGCATTAGAGCCCAGCGCAGACCCTGTTGAATTTACTGTTACCTGCGAAAAGCTGAGTGTTGAAGCAAACGGCAAGGACAAAGTAGCATGGCTTCCCAGCGATATGGACGGCTTCTCTGCTGACGTTGAAAACGCAATGTTCCAGTAAATCAGAATGATTTTAAATGAATACATACTAAACGCCGTCCCGCAAAGCGTGGCGGCGTTTATTTTTGCCCTTCTATACCCTGCAGGCCCCGTCAACAGAGAGAATTTCTCCTGTCACATACCTTGCCATATCACTGGCAAGATAAAGGAATGCGTCTGCTACTTCTTCCGGCTCTCCCGGTCTTCCCATGGGTATCTTGGCAGAAATTGCATCTACTGTCTGCCGGGGAAGCGCCGCCACCATATCCGTTCTGGTCACTCCCGGTGCCACAGCATTTACCCTGATCTGGTCTTTCCCTAATTCTCTTGCCAGAGAGACCGTCATACCGTTCACGGCAAACTTGCTGACGGGATAGCCAACACCGGAAGACTGTCCCGTAAAGCTTACCATGGAACTGGTGTTGATAATACATCCTCCGCCCTGTTCCTTCATGATCTTTGCCGCCGGAAGTATCGCATAAAACAGTGCGCACACATTTAAGCTGATAATTTTATCAAACTCCTCTGCCGTATAATCATATAGGGGCGTACTTTGTGAGATTCCTGCATTATTGACCAAGATATCTATTTTACCATATTTGTCCTTTACTGCCCAGACGGCCTCCTCAACCTTAAGTGCATCTGTCAGTTCCGGCCACATGCCCGAAACCTCCCACTGTGCATTTTCTTCTTTAAGCTTTTCCAGCGCCTTATCTACCGTTTCCTGCCTTGAGCCAAATAGAACTACTTTGGCACCGTTTGCAAGATACTTGCGGACAATTTCAAAACCTATCCCTCTTGTGCCGCCTGTCACAATTGCCACTTTTCCATTTAACAGCATAACCGATGCCCTCCTGTTTTCCTAATCATTCTTTCAATTTACAGTTAATAAAATATTATATATATTATATCACATTTTTAATAAAATAGGGGCTGACAAATATGGAAAAAAGTGTTATGTTAATCATATAAGAACTATTTATATTTCACCGGACTTTCAGTCACGCGCAATAAGGAGGAAAGACATGATTTTAAGGTGGAAGAAACAATTAACCGCCCTGGTTACTGCCGCAGCATTTTTTGCATTATCCGGTATTACGGTATGTGCTGCGCCGGCTACGGGCACAACAGCAGTTGCAGGACTTTGTTCCCATCATGCTGAGCATACTGCCGAATGTCTGACACAGGTATCCTGTGGGCATGCCCATACACAGGACTGCTACATCCAGACGGCAAGATGCCTTCATATCCACACCCAGGACTGCGGATTCAGAAATGGTGTTTATGAAACCTGCACCCATATCTGCAACCAGGGAACCGGCTGTATTGCATCTGCATTGAGCTGCAGCCATGTCCATGATGAAAACTGCTGTTATACGGAAGGCAGTTCCTGCGGGTACTCCTGCAATAGCTGCCATGCAGTTCAGCAGCAGCCCAGCCAGAATTATTATGGAGGAGGCAGGCATCACGGTTCACATCACGGCCGTCGTCATTGTTAATTGTTAACTTTAATACAAAACCGCTGTTTCCCATGTTTTAATCAGGAAGCAGCGGCTTTGTATTGTGTTTGCCTGTGTCTTAATTTTTTGTATACCTGTTCTTAGGCGCACGGATCCTTTTCCCTTTACAAAACCGCAGGGTAATGCACGCAGGATCAGCCGCATATAGAATCCTTTCAAACCGTTCCCTTAAGCTTTCTGCTTTAAATGGGCTGATCATTCCATCATCCAGTACCAGCGCATCAAAAAAGTATCCTGTCTCAAAAGAACCTGTTTTTCCAAACAATTTTCCGCCTCCCTTTGTTGCCATATAAAACACCTCCGCTGTTTTAAGAGGCTCAAATGGTTCATACAAAGCGGTTATGCGGGACAATTGCATAGCTGAAACCATGACGCGGAACATATTGCAGGTATGTCCCCCGGCAATATCACTTCCCAGCGCACAGGGCACTCCATAATTCATGGCCTTGCGCATTATCATCAGCTTTTCCGTCCCCATATCCATACCGGAATTGGGACATTGCACATAAATAACACCCAATTCTGCCATATCCCGCAGCTCCTCCGGCTCTGCCATATTATAATGTACAGCCGCGGCAGGATGCCCGCCAAATAATCCAAAATGTTTCAATACATTACCGTAAGTCTGTAATTGTGGGAAGCGCTTTCTTACCATTTCTACATCTTCTGTGCCCTCCGCCGCATGGGTGATCACTGGCAGTTGATGCTTTCTGGCCGCATCTCCGAGAAATTCCATAAGCGCATCGGAACAGGTGGGAACAAACTCCGGGGAAAGCGCATAATTAACGCAGGGATTTTTATTGGCATATTTTGAGATCAACAATTCCGTTTCACGGATCGAAGCTTCTGTACTTTCTGCTGCCGCTCCATAGGCAGGCAGATCGGAATTCATTTTCCCTATAAGGGCGCACATCCCACTGTCAAGATACTGCTCAAACAAATTCTCCGTTGCTCCGTAATCCGTGGATGACATAATAGCCCCATGCATGATCCCATATTTCCAAAAATCCATGATCAACTGTCTGTTTACAGCAGCATAAACCTCCTTTTCCCGGTATCTTCTTTCAGAAGGATAGGTCAGCTCCCCAAGCCATTTGGAAAAAGGCATATCATAGCCCAGACCTGCATTGGGCAATTGTGCTGAATGGATATGTCCATCGGTAAAAGCAGGTATCAGGATCTGGTCGCCGAAATCCGTCACAGGAAAATGCATCATTGATTTTGGAAGGACAGAATATATCCCACTTATCCTTCCATCTTCCTCCACACAGATATAGGCATTTTCATAAATCTCAAAATCATTCTGAACGGGTGTATGAATCACTCCCCCTGCATGGTATACGTGCATAAAATCTCCCCCTATTTCATTATTCTGTGTAATTTTGACAATTCCCGGGAAAGCAGCAGCAGACATACTGCAAATACGGCCATTATGACATTGATATTCCAAAATGCCATTAAAATAAATATTCCGTTGCTGATAATCCTTGCGGCAAAAAAACAGGTTTCATTGGCCAGCCAGTACTCCACTTTATATTCTTTTTCGATCCTCCCGTCATTACTCAAATTTGCCTGTATATTCTCGTTAATCAATATCACAATGCTTTTGGATATGGTATAAAACAAGTTAAATATTATAATTGTCACTGCCCTGCAGTCATACACCATAAGCCCCAGTGATGCCGTTGTCATAACCATAGAAACCTTAATGACTGACTCATAATGCCGCTTATTCATAAACCGGGCAAATAAAATACCAATTGCACAGGTGATCAGACTGAAAACAGAAGTAAAAATTCCCAAGCTGAAACTATCGGAAAAGACTTTTATTATATAAATAGTAACAATATACGCAAATGCACCTTCTGCATAAATTATGCCATATAAAAATTCTGTCCGGTACAATTGGGTAAATATAAAATCGCCTTTTGTCAGCCTGAAATAGTCCTTCATATTTGTTTTCTTTGCTTTGGGAATATGTTTAGGCTTAAGGTAAAGGGACAACCCGATCCTGATCAAAACAATCATCACAACAACTGCCAGACTTTTTATGAAACCGCTGGCATACATAAGGCTTCCAAAAATTAAAGGAAAAATAATTGCCAGCACCGCCTGCACTGCCGTGAAGCTGCCTGTAAAACCTGCCCTCTCCTCATTAGTGATCTCGTCTGATTCGATCATATTGTAAACGGAATAATAAATGCCTTCTTCAAGTCCATATAAAATACCTGCCAGGCATATGTAATCAACAATTCTATCCTTTAGGAAAATAATAGTACAAAAATACAGCAAATCCAGCAAAATGCCAATGCGCAAAAGAAGAATCCTATATCTGGACTTTGCAAAGTTTCTTGTCAGGAAAATTGCAGCATAAATCGCTGTTACGGCAGCCAGTTTGTAAATTCCCAAAGGCAGAATATTATTATCTGATATAGTAAAAAAATAGAGTACCAGAAAGCTGTCAATAAAGCTTGTCAAAATATTTTTTAGTATTCTCAGTGCAAATAAAATTTTATAAGTATTCATGCCCCACCTATTTATGTAAACAGAATTTATTTACTTCGTCCCTAATAGGTATGGAATTGGCAGCCCCCTTTCTGGAAACGGCAATTGCCGCTGCGCCGGCGCACATCGCCAAAACCTCCTGCACCGGAATTTTTTCCTGCATCAATGCGGCAAAGTAACCTGTAAAAGTATCTCCAGCAGCCGTCGTATCTACCGCCTTTACCTTATAAATGTCCTGCCTGTACCTTTTTCCCCGGCAGCAATAAACAGCGCCTTTTTCACCCAGCGTAAGCATAAGATCCGTTTCGGGATACTTTTCCTGCATTACATCCAGCATTTTATCGTAATCCCTTTCTCCTGATATCTGTCCTCCTTCAATTTCATTGATCAATAATACAGAAATTTTTGAAAGATCACAGGATTTTATTTTTTCATTATACGGAGAAGGATTTAAATAAATCCGCATACCGTTTTCAGAAGCTTTGTCAATGATATAATCCAACAGATTAATTTCATTCTGGATAAGAAGGATATCCCCACAGCCAAACTGTCCCAATACATCGTCTATGTACTCCCTTGTCATCTGCTGGTTGCTGCCGCCATATAGCAGTATGCTGTTTTGGCCCTCTTTGTCCACCTGGATAATTGCATGGCCGCTTATCCCCGGTACCTTTCTGATGCAGGAGCTATCAACTCCATTTCTTTTACATATGTCCATCAGAAGCTGGCCGTCTTCCCCGACCAGCCCCGCCATATATACTTCTGCACCTGCCCTTGCCGCGGCAATTGCCTGGTTTAACCCTTTTCCTCCACAAAATACTTCCATATTATAGGAAGAAATCGTCTCGCCGGCTACAGCAACATGATCCACACCATAAACATAATCGTAATTTAAAGATCCAAAATCAAGTATTCTCATAAAAGTCCTCTTTCCGTGATACCATTGCGTATTTCAAATTTCTGGTTGCAGCCCGGAATCCTTCCCATTGCACCATAGTTCCGAAGTCTTGTGCATCCACTCTTTCATTACCGGATAAATCTGTTGGTATTGTTTAAAATATTCATGGTAAATCTTATAATTTTCCTTGTCTGGTTCAATCACTTTCTGATACCGTACCATATGCCTTACCGCTTCCGGCAGGCTCCCATATATACCTGCCGCCACCGCCGTACAAATTGCAGCCCCCATGCACACAGACTGGCAGTCTTCAGGCACATTGATCCGGACATTGCTTACATCTGCCTGTATCTGCATAAATACATCCGAGTTGGTGCTTCCCCCCGATATGTTAATTTCTTCTATCGAAACCCCTGCCCTGCGGTACTGCTCCAGCAGATTTTCCGTTCCATAGGAGATACTTTCCAGAATACAGCGGTAGATATCTTCCTGGGTGTGTTCCAGAGACAGTCCGTATATCATCCCTCTGACACGAGTGTCATAATGCGGATGACGGTTTCCCTGAAAATAATCCAGCATTACCAGCCCCCGGCTTCCAACAGGAACCTTTTTTACAGCATCTTCCATCCGGGCAAAAAAGGATTTTGCATCTCCTTCTTTTGCTATCTCCTTCCGAAACCACTCAATAATAGAGTTAGAGCAAAGCTGTCCACGGAAGGAAGTATAATATCCTTTTATTAAATGGCTGGGTCCTTCATTAATAGTGCTGTCAGAAAACATCATTTTTTTAGTAAGGAGCATCGTAAGATTGGAGGAGCCTGTCATCAATGCAACTCTTCCCTCTTTATATACCCCCATTCCCAGGATTCCTATGGACGAATCCACTCCTCCCTGGGCTACAAATGTGTCCGGCATAAGTCCAAGTTTATCAGCACATTCTTTTGTCAACGTACCAATCAAATCTCCTACAGCGTAACAGTTTTCATCGGGAAAGCGTCCTACAGCATCAGAAAGTCCGGTTTTTTCATAGAACCAGATTGGAAATCCTTTTTTATCGGCATGATAACCCCAGTTGCACGCTGTATTGATATTGACGGACCATTTCCCCGTTAAAAACCATGTTAAATAATCCTGACACTCACAAAATATTTCCGCTTTTTGATATATATCCGGTTCATTCTTTTTCAGCCAGAGAAGCTTGCAGGGCATCCATTCCGCTGAAAGATGTTCGTCTGTAAGCCGGGCAATTTCCTCAGCTTCTTTGACGGCTCGGATATCCATCCACATAATACAGTTGCGGAGAGGATTTCCTTTTTTGTCACACACCACAACACTGCAGCAGGTGGATCCCATAGATAAGCCTAATATCTGCTCTTTTCTGATGTGAAATCTGCCCATCCCTTCTTTGACCGCTTTCTCAAGCGCCAGAATCCAGTCGCTCACTTTTTGTTCCACCCATGTATTATGGGGATGGAGCAGATCGTAATGCGCCGCATAAAATCCATAGTTTTTACCATATTGATCATAGAAACCAACCCGGAGGCTTGTAGTTCCCACATCGATTCCCATTAAAATATTCCGTTCCATTCAGGCCACCTCTTTATCTTAAAACCTGTTAAGAGAAAAATTTTTATCAATCCCCATAATAAATTCTATTACCAGTTCTCCCGTCCTTTCCAGATCCTTTAAATCCAGCACCTCCATGGGGCTATGGCTGTAGCGGTCAGGCGTTCCCATATCCATGCATGGAATACCGCCCTCCTCAAGCTGTAAATAAGCAGAGTCCGACAATGCGCCCCGGGCCGCCTGCCGTTGAATAGGTATCCCTGTTTTCTCCGCAGACCGTTTTAAATGTTCCAGCATGGGTTTGGGTATAATATTTCCATTCAGCGTCCCTTTTCCGTGGAAATTAAAAAGATTTACGGATACTCCATTTCCCAGCATGACATTATTGCTCCCTTTTAGATCCGGCGTATCCCCTGCCCCTGCCCCTAATAAGCATATAGCCATATCCGCATGCGCCTTTCTTTGTGCAAGCATGGCTCCTCTTGCATTAAATTCTTCCATCACCGTTCCGGTTAAATAGACACTTGCTTTATGAGGCGTCCTGCTTAAGGTTTCCGCTATCTGTAAAAGCGTGGTAAGACCTGACGCATCATCCGTGTAAGAACCGCAGATTCTGTCATTTAAAAGTTCTTTATAGTACGCATCATAGACAACCGGACAGCCCGGCCAAATGCCAAGCGCCCTTACTTCTTCTTCTGATGCTGCCCCGATATCTATGAACAAATTTCCTATTCCTTCTGCCCTTTCCTTTTCCGGCGAAGCAAGGACATGATAAGATTTCATTCCAAAAACACCTGGGTAATAATCTCCGTTTTCACTTCCCACCCTGACGCCCAGTCCCTGAAGAACCTTTTCAGGAACGCCGCCTACCCGGTCCACTTTCAGGAAACCGTCCGGAGTAATGCAGGTAATGACAAATCCAATGGTATCCATATGTGCAAAAATCATGATAGAAGGCACTGATGAGTCTGTTCCCGGAAACGCTGCTATTACATTGCCTGCCTGGTCAGTTTCAACTTTATGGGCATATTGCTTCATATCCTCATAAAATCTGCGGGCCATTTTTTCTTCATAACCGGAAAGCCTCGGGATTTCCATATACTCTTTCAGCTTTGCCTTCAATTCCTCCCGTTCCATATTTGTTTCCTCCTCCCTTAGCGCGTGTTTGAAAATTGCTTTCTTCAAACATGCTCTAGTCAATCGCACTGATCGTTTTCTGTATTATGCCTAAAAATTTCTCCTTATCACACCCAAAAGCAATGTGCACATTCGGCGGCTGCTTCAGATAGTGATCCATATCCGCCACCGTCTCACCATAAGTAAGCTCACCTTTTGTTTCCACATCTACATACACATGTTTCCATTCCATACATTCCGGGCAGATCAGTGCAGCGGCAGCCAGTCCATCCCAGATATAAATGCCCTCCTCCGGGAAGGGACGCTCTCCGTCCCCCGGATAAAACATCAAATCGCCAATAAACTTTGAAACCCTCTTTCCATCGGACAGCAGGCAGTCTAAATCCTTCCTTGTTACAGGCGTACGGTAAGTTACATCTGTTCCAATCATCTTGATTGGAATACCGGACTGGAACACAATTTTAGCGGCTTCTGCATCTGTATAAATATTAAATTCCGTCCTGGGGGTATGATTGCCGTAATATACAGCGCCCCCCATAATTACGATTTCCCTGATGAGCTCCCTGTCTTCCAGATATACGGAAAGGAGCAGCGCCACATTTGTCAAGGGGCCCGTCGCAAGAATAACGATCTCTCCCGCCGCTTTCTGGATTTCCCGGTGAAGCAGTTCTACCGAATTATACGGGCTAAATTGTCCCTGTGCTTTCGGCAGCGCTGCATTTCCAAGACCCCCCTCACCCATGACAGAAATATCCAGCGCTTCAAATTTTTTCATAATCGGGTAGCTTCCTTTGGCAACAGGTGCCGGAATGCCAAAGTACTCCGTAATGTCAAGTGCATTCTGTGCTGTTACTTCTCTGTTTAAATTACCTGCAACTGTCGTGACTGCCCTCAAATCAATGTTTTTGGCCGCATGTACCATAAGCATGGCGAGGGCGTCATCTGTGCCCGGGTCACAGTCCATCACAATAGGGATTTTCTTCATCTGTATCATCCTTTCCGCTTTATTTTTGATCTGCACTTACTGCTGGACGCCCAGCATTTTCATTTTTAGCTTTTTCTCGTTTCTAACCTTGAATACGGAATACAGGGTAATGCCTAAAATAGTGGTAACATATGGAATCATCTGAATAAACTGCGCCGGCACTGCAAGAACCTGCAAATAGTTTGCCGCAGAATCTGCTGCCCCAAAAATAAGCGCTGCAAGGAGCGTTCCCCAGGGCGTATTCTGCCCCATGGAATTTGCCGCCAGAGCAATAAATCCTCTTCCCGACGTCATATTTGCCGTAAATCCGCTCATGTAGCTCATAGATAAAAATACGCCGGCCAGACCGGAAAAAAATCCGCTGATCAAAAGGGCCGTATAGCGCGTCCTGATCACGCTTATCCCCACAGATCCAACCGCCTTTTCATTTTCGCCTACCGCACTGATACGTATCCCCGTTCTGGTCCTAAAGATAAAAACATGCATAACTGCAACTAAAAGTATTGCTGTGTAAGTCAGAACGCTTTGTCCTGAAATTATTTCCCCCAGAACAGGAATATCTTTTATCAGAGGAATATCAATCTTAGGAACTGTCAGACTGTTCAGTGCAGTGGAAGCCCCCTTACTGCCAGTCAGCAGGTATAATGCAAACACTGTGCCGCCCTTTGCAATGGCATTGACCGCCAGTCCACACATAATATTGTTTGCCTTTAGCTGTAAAATGAAATATGCCAGGATCAGGGAAACTACCATTCCGCCTGCCGCACCGGCTACAACACCTGCAAAGCAGCTCTGTGTCACTGCCGATATGACTACCCCGGTAAGCGCACTGATCAGCATCATTCCTTCAATTGCAATGTTGGCGACTCCCGCCCGTTCAGATACCACTGCCGCCATGCCTGCTAAAATCAAAGGAGTGCTTACTCTTAGAATTGAATATGCAAAGGATGTGGTGAAAATAATATTGAACATCTGCTGCATACTATGCCACCTCCTTCATCTTTTTCTGTTCGTCCTTTACCGAACGAATCACCATCTTATGCTTCGTTCCCGACAGGAAGGCGCTTGCGGTGATCAAGAGCATAATAATACCCTGTATGATACTGACTGATTCATTAGGCACACTGGAAACTCTGGCCATAACATCTGTCCCCACCCTTATATAGGCCAGAAAAAGCGCGCCAACCGGCACCAGTGCCGGGTTGTTGGCTGCTAAAATCGCAACTGTCATGCCATCAAACCCATATCCCGGCGTACTCTGCCATTGAAATCTGTCGTACATACCCAGAAGCTCCACAGCTCCTCCCAGCCCCGCAATAAATCCGCCGATGATCTGGCAGGAAAATATCACTGCAAATGTATTGATACCTGAATATTTTGAAAACCTGGGGTTTTTACCCACCATACGTATACTGTATCCCCACTTGGTTTTATACATGAAAAACGTTGTCAGTACCACCATAAACAATGCAATGAACAGCCCTGTATGAATGTTGGTTTTGGAAATAAAAGACTGTAGCTTTGCGTTTTCCGGTATTAAATAGGAGGCCACAAATCCTGATCCCGGATCACGGATAAAATTCAGCAGGACAAAGATCGTAAAATACTCCAGTATGGAATTGAACATCATGGACACTACAAATTCATTTACATTCCACTTTGCCTTTAAAAACCCTGGTATGACAGCACAGATTCCTCCCACCGCCCCGCCAATCAGCACTCCCAGAAAAAGGGCAATGCCTGCAGGCATCTGCAGTTTAAGTAAAAGTACTGCACAGGCCAGAGCTCCCACTAAAAAGGAGCCGTCCCCTATCAGGCTGAATTGTTTTGCCTGAAACATAACGCAGGCTGCCAGACCTGTAAATATAAGCGGAATCATACCTTCAATGACATTTCCGATTCTTCTTTTCGTTGAAAGAGGCCCGGCAATAAATGTCTTTAATGCTTCCACCGGCTCATTGCTCACACACAAAATAATTATAAACGTTACCAGGAGCGCAACTGTAATAGCAATCAGTATACTTAAAAATTGAAATAATGCTTCCCTTTTTTTATTCACTTAAACACCTGCTTTCTTATCCTAATTTAAGGATGATATCTTCAGGCTGCTTCATAAGTCCCAGCATGTAGTATCCTAATTCTTCTTCCGTAACATTTCTGCTGTCTTCAAAATAAGCGACAACTTCTCCTCCATAAAATACCGCAAGGGAATCGCTAAGCTCCATCACTTCATTTAAATCCGCAGAAACCAGCAGAACCGCTGCCCCGTTATCCCGTATTTCCACCAGTTTTTTATGAATGAACTCTGTTGCTCCCACATCGACGCCTCTTGAAGGCTGGTTTGCAATCATAATTGCCGGCTCTCTGGCAAATTCTCTTGCAATCACGACTTTCTGCATGTTCCCGCCGGAAAGCATACTCACCGGCTGTTTATAAGAACTGCATTTAATCAGGAACTTGTCCACCAGCTCCAGGGCCAGAGCGGCTATCTTTTTATTACTCAGTATGGGGCCGTGCCCTATCATATCTTCCCCCAGTTTATCCGAAATCAGATTATCGCTGATCGATGCTTCTGTGGCGACGCCATAAGACATTCTGTCCTCCGAAATATGTGACAAACCTGCTTTTCTTATTTTTTTGATGCTGAATTTGTCTACATACTGCCCGCATATGGATACTCTGCCCTTATAGTCCTTGCGCATACCTGAAATGCATTCAACAAATTCAGACTGTCCATTTCCCTCTACCCCGGCAATGCCGAGTATTTCACCTTTTCTTACTTTCAAATTTATATGGTTCACCGCATGTTTGCCGTCTTCATTGATACAGGATAGATCCTCCACTTTCAAAACCGCATCCCCGGGCTTTGCCTTCCTCTTTTCAACAGACTTGATCACATCCCTTCCTACCATCAGCCGGGATATACTCTTCTCATCCAGCTCCTGCATGTCGTATGTCCCCATGCTTTTTCCATTTTTCATAATGGTGATCCGGTCGCATATCTGCTTGATTTCTTTTAGCTTATGGGAAATAAAAATAATTGTATGGCCCTTTTTTTTAAATTCCGTCAGCTCATGAAATAGTTCTTCTGTCTCCTGCGGCGTTAAAACTGCTGTCGGTTCATCCAAAATCAAAATTTTTGCACCGCCTGCAAGGGCTTTCAATATCTCCACCTTCTGCTTCATTCCCACCGGAATATCTGCCACCCTGGCGGTACATAATATTTTGAAATTATATTTTTCCGCTATTTCTTCGGCCTGCTTAATCATCATTTTTGTATCAATCAGTCCGTTTTTTCTTGGTTCCTTTCCAAGATATATATTCTGTGCCACCGAAAGGGAGGGCACTAGCATAAAGTGCTGGTGAACCATGCCGATGCCATGGGCAATTGCGTCATTGGGCGAAGTAATTTTTATTTTTCTGCCTTCCAGATAAACTGCTCCTTCTTCCGGCTGGTGTTCCCCGTACAAAATGTTCATCAACGTAGATTTTCCCGCACCATTTTCTCCCATAAGGGCGTGAATCTCTCCTGCTTTTACTGAAAAATCTACTTTATCGTTTGCCATGACCCCATTCGGATATATTTTAGTAATTTTAGACATTACCAGTAAATCTTCATTCATATAAAACCCATACCTGCCCTTCTCTTTTTTGCCTGATTTTATAGAAAAGAGACTGCTTTAATACATGACCATATAAAGCAATCTCTTTTTTACTAAACGAATCAGGGCGCTACAGAGTTGATAATTTCCCTTACTTCTTCAGTTGTAAGTCCATATGCTGATTTTACACTAATTTCACCCCTGGCAATTGCATCAGACGCTTCGTCTATCTTCACCTTAACGTCTTCCGGGACAAGCTTCTGATAAAATTCGTTATCGCTTAAACCAACCGCCCCGTCGGAAAGGCCAAGTGCCTCCTCCTGTCCCCAGGGCAGGGTTCCTTCCTGTATCATCTCATAAGCACGTACCAGTGTTGCATCCACATTTTTCATTACGGAAGCCGGAATAAGCTGAGCCTGGGCGGGATCACTTTCGGCATAAAGCATCGCCTGGTCAGAATCAACGCCTATTGCATAATTTCCTGTTTCTTTTGCTGCCTCTAATGTGCCAATGCCGGATGCGCCTGCCGCCGTAAAAATAATGTCCGCTCCCTGATTGTACTGCGCCAGCGCCATTTCCTTACACTTCGGGCTGTCACTGTAGTCATCAACATATCCGCAGATCACTTTAATATCCGGGTCAACAGACCGGGCGCCTTCAATAAAGCCTATCATAAAGTCATTGATCACAGCGCCGTCAGCACCGCCCAAGAATCCGAGAATACTTGTTTTACTCATATTTGCTGCCATAATGCCTGCCAGGTAAGCCGCTTCATTGGACTTATAGGAGATAGAATATACGTTAGAATAATCTCCCGCTGCGTAATCAACTGCCGCGTCAAATATAATGTATTTAATATCAGGATAATCCTTTGCAACATTCTGGAAAGGTTCCTGAAGCTGCCAGCCAGACCCAATAATGATGTCATAGCCTTCGTCAGAGGCATCCAGCACATTTGTTTCATACTTTGTAGCGTCAGATCCCATCTCAATAACCTTTACCTGCGCGCCGTAGTCTGCCATGATCTGGGAAGTTCCCTTGTTTGCCGAGTCCAAAAAGGACATGTCACCCAAATTACCCGAAAGCAGCAGTGCAATTCTGACATCCTCCTGGGACGGCACTTCTTCCTTTTCCGCATCCTGTTCTTTTTCTTGTCCGGCCTCATTGCTTTCGGAATTTTGCTGAGCCGTCTGTGTTTCTTCTGATGTCTTTCCACACCCCATAAGTGACGTCATAATCATAGACATACTTAAAATAATTGCGACAATTTTCTTCTTCATGCTTACCTCCTTACTGTGTTTACTTTTTCCATAAAACGTGCCACCCTGTCATATTCAACAAAATTTTCAAATTTACCATCCTTTTTAAAATAAGTTCCCACAATTGCCCCATCGGATACTTTCAACTGCATTTCAATTGTTTCCAATTTACATCCTGTATTGCAGAATATGTAGGTGTCAGGAATTGCTTCTTTTACCCGTTTCAATATGGACGTATCTGTATCTGCCCCTGCGGTTGCCCCTGATACCAGCAGTGCATCAGGATTGTTATTAAAAACATTTGTTTTGGCAATATCCACGATATCTCTGTTTCCCAAATATACCGCAGCCTCCGGATAAATATTATATAAAAGTTTCGTTTTATCTTTCAGTCCCAGCCTTTTCCTGTGACGGCTGATTTCCCCTGCATCGTTATCCCATAATCCCAAATCGCCTGCATATACACCGCTCATCACTTCCCTGATGAAACATGCCCCTGTTGCTGCTGCAAGATCAAGTGATGCATAAGGATCCCAGAGAATATTGACTCCAAAGGGAATTTCTATTTCTGATTTCAGCTCGCCAATTACCGCTGCCATGGCTGCCGTTGTTTCAGGGTTCACCTTCTTTAAATAGGGAAGGGAAAATTCATTGGAAAACATAACTGCATCCACGCCGCCCTTTTGCAGTGCAAGGAAATCTTCTCTCGCCTTTTCAACAACATAGGACATTCCCTTTTCTTCATTGTAGTTTAAATCTCCCGGCAATGCTCTGATATGACACATGGCAATAATCGGTTTTTCTGTATTGAACAAATCTTTTGTCCATCCCATTTACTATTTCCTCCATTCTTATAGTGCACCGCCAAGGCTGATATATGCACTAAACACATTTGATCTCTATGCCGTTTTCACGGATGCTTTCTGCCATAGAGTGGGAAATCTGATTATCAGTTATAAGCATATCAATATCCGACAAATTACAGAATTTAGATACAGCGATTTTATCAAATTTGCTGTGGTCTGCCACCAGAATGATTTTCTTTCCCGCATTTACCAACAGCGCTTTAATTCCTGACTCCACGTAATTGGCATTAGATATGCCAAATGAAGTGTGAATGGCATCGGCGCTTAAGAAAACTTTATCAACCATCATATTTCTTATAAAATTTTCCGTAATGGAGCCGACCAGGACATTATATCCCTGTCTGACGATCCCACCGGTAAGAATCACCTGGATAGAAGGATGATTATTTAAAACTGTTGCAATTGACATATCATAGGTGATCACTGTTAACTGCTTCTTGCCGGAAAGGCACATTGCTATCTGGCAGGTAGTAGTCCCTGAATCAAAAAATATTGCATCGCCATCCTGGATCTCATTGGCTGCCTGTATGGCAATCCGCTTTTTTTCATCCATCCGCAGGGCTACTTTTGCATGGTAAAGATATTCAAAAGTTGTACTGACATTGGACAGCACTGCGCCTCCATGTACCCTGCGGAGATGCCCCTGACGCTCCAGTTCATTAAAATCCCGCCGGATCGTAGCAGTTGATACATCTAACTCCTGGGCAATTTCCTGTACGTCGATCCTTCCATATTTATTCAATTTTTCCATAATCATCACGAGCCGGTGATTTGCCTGATTTACGCTTGCGTATTCATTCATATCTCTTTCCCTTTGATAGTAAAATTATAATTTGGCTGGTTTTTTGTTTCAATAGAATGTACATTATTTGTCGTTTTACGTATTTTTATCGTCATATTCTCCTAATTAGTCATGTGACATTCAGCAGTTTTTTATGCATATTTTATTAATTCTTTCTTGTTTCTGCTCATTTTATGTTCATTTATCCCCACATTAAAGTGGCTAAATGAACATATACGCTGAATTTATAGTATTTATGCACATATTTTGACTGTTTATCCGTGTTATATGTCATAATGGACACAATATATTCAATAATTTTGTACAAATAAACATTTAATCAAGCAAATATCGGATGCCGCGTTTTGCGACCTGCCTTATGTTAACAAACGCTGCCACGCTTCGCGAGCCAGCTTATTGTAAAAAAAGCAGATGCCCTGCACTGGCATCTGCTTTTAACGATCAATATTCATTTATGCAAACTTTTCCCAGAAGCTTTCCTGCCCTACATATTTCAGCACAAGCGCAGAGGTCGCCGGTAAAGTAACAGAAATCTTTCCTGCCACGGATGCATACTCCTTTTGCTCCGTGGAATACCCCTCCGCATAAGTAAGCATCAGCGTTTTAACTTTACATTCTTTCGGAATTCCCAACTGCCATATCGACACATTCCTGTTCATCTCATAATCGTTATTGTTGATCAAAACGATAGTTGCTTCTTTCCTGTTGAATCTTCCGTAACCAAGCATATTATAGTCACGGTCAATATATTTCAGGGAACCTGTGAGAATTTCCGGATTTTCCTTGTGAATGCGAATCATTTCCCTGTGGAATTCTATCAGCTCTTTATTTTCATGCCCCCATGGATAAGTCCTTCTATTATCCGGATCAGTAAATCCGCAGACCCCGGCCTCATCCCCGTAATAAATCGTAGGCGCACCCGGCCACGTCATCTGAATGACTACCGCTTCCCGCATGACGGCTACATTAACGCCCTCATTGGCTGCCTGTGCCCCCAGGGAATTCGTCCTTCCCACCTTCTTGTTGGTTCTGGTAAGAAATCTGGAATGGTCATGGTTGGAAAGTTCATTCATTGCTATATGGAGAGAGGGGGTGGTGAAACTGGACATATGATGGTTCATTGCCCCTATAAAGCTGTCTGCATTGCCGTACAAGTCGCCCCTGTAATCGTCGCTGTGCTTCTGCATACCTGTCAGGAACCATGTCACAGGCTCCATAAAGGCATCGTAATTCATGACCGTATCCCACTCTTTACCGTTGAGCCATTCCCTTGGAGAACCATAATGCTCTGCCAGCACTATGGCATCGGGATTTGCCTCCCGGACAGCCTTTCTGAATTCTCTCCAGAAATAATGGTTATATTCCGGACTGTGTCCCAAATCGGCTGCCACATCCAGACGCCATCCGTCTGCATTATATGGGGGTGACACCCATTTGGCCGCAATCCGCATTACATACTCAAAGAGTTCCTTGGACTTTTCATAATTCAGTTTCGGCAGGGTATCATGCCCCCACCATCCGTCATAGCTCCCGTTATAGGGCCATGCATTTTCATTATAAAACTGGAAATAATCGTGATAAGGGCTTTCCCTGCATATATGTGCGCCTTTTTCATAGCCTTCGGCATTTTCATAAATCCGTTCCTTGTCCATCCATTTATTAAAGGAACCGCAATGGTTGAACACGCCGTCCAAAATCACACGCATACCTCTTTTATGGGCTTCCTCAACCACCTTTGCAAAGAGTTCATTGCTGGCGTCCAGATTCTTTTTGTTGGTCACTCTGTCAATATATCTGGATGCAAATCTGTTTTCATGCTGGTCATAGTTCAGCAGTTCACCCTCATCGCTTACAATTTTTCCCACATGAGGATCGATACAGTCATAATCCTGAATATCATATTTGTGATTGGAGGGGGAAACGAACAGCGGATTAAAGTAAATTACATCCACCCCAAGCTCCTGCAGGTAATCCATCTTATCCAGTACCCCCTGCAGATCTCCGCCATAAAACTCACGGACGCCCATAACAGCCGGATATTTATTCCAGTCTTCCACCCTTACCGTCTTGTCGCCAATATATTCGTACTCTCCCGAAAGGACATCGTTAGAAGGATCCCCATTGAAAAAACGGTCCACGTAAATCTGGTACATGACCGCTCCCTTGGCCCACTTAGGCGTCTTGAATCCCGGAATCACGCGAAAGGCATATTCCGGCATCGTCTCCTTTACCACGCCTCTTACGTCATACAGACACATTATCTTCCCTACCTGGACCTCAAAATGATAAGAGTACTCTACGTCTTCCACTTCCGTTTCACAAGCAAAATAATCAAAATACTCATCACCGCTTTCCCAGGTCATAAGATGCTTCTGCCCGTTATTCACCATAAATACTCTGTCAATATTATTGATGGCCGCCCGGAACCTGATTGTAATTTTAGAATAAGGATTCGGCTCACAGGGAGATAAATAGTCTTCCGTTGTATCACTAAACATCGCTTTCCTGTTGACAACAGGCCGCATCTCCGCGATATAATGCCTGCTGTAATCTACTTTCAAAAACTGATCCAAGTCCATACTGTCAACTCCGTTTCCTCGTGAAAAATAGTCATACGTTTTATATTATACTATATAATCCTGTCAGTTTACAACCCCCTGTGGCGGAAAGCAATTTCAAAATAGCCAAACAGCTATTTACAATGCTGGGTATAGGGCAGTAAAAAAGACAGTAACAAGTTACTGTCCTTTTTAGAGAAGGTATTTCTTTCTTATGGGGTATAGCAAAAAACTATATAATGTATTGGGGGGTTACAAGTAGTATAATAGCATAACCTATACTTTGCGTAAATACTCACGATTCACAAATATAACAATTTACTGCAATAATTTTTGTGCATATTCACTAATTTTCTGGCAGTGCTTCCGAAACAGCGCCTTCAGTGCCAAATAAAGCCTCAAATTCCGCCCTTCCAATCTTTTCTTTTTGAAGGAGAAGCTCCGCGCACCCATGCAGTACATCCGCATGTTCTAAAATAATTTCCTTAGCCTTCGCATAGCAGTCATCAATAATATTTCTTACTTCTCTGTCAATTTCTCCCGCGATCAGTTCACTGTGGCTCTTTGCATGGGCAAGGTCCCTTCCGATAAACACTTCGTCGTCATCGCTGTCATAGTTGATAACGCCTATATTTTCAGACATACCGTATCTGGTCACCATATCCCGGGCCGCCTTGGTAGCTTTCTTGATATCGCTGGATGCGCCTGTCGTGATATCGCTGAAAATGATTTCCTCGGCGATCCGGCCGCCTAATGACACCATAATATCCTGCAGCATCTTGCCCTTCGTAATGAACATATCGTCATTTTCAGGGAGAGGCATGGTATAACCTGCTGCCCCAAGCCCTGTAGGAATAATTGATACGGTATAAACCGGCCCTACATCCGGCAGTACATGGAACAAAATTGCATGGCCGGCTTCATGGTATGCTGTAATCTTCTTTTCTTTGTCTGTAATAATACGACTCTTCTTTTCTGCGCCGATCCCTACT